>ERZ772889.732-NODE-732-length-33985-cov-89.304627_pt1 | contig 33985 bp, 32 predicted proteins | sample MGYA00512127_ERZ772889 | MGnify/ENA primary metagenome ERZ772889 (study PRJEB29015, sample SAMEA2737689) | human gut metagenome | biome: human gut; feature: human-associated habitat; material: faeces | place: China | collected 2012 ...
ATGTTGAAATTGCTTGTGGCGTTATTACTGCCAATATGAATACAAAATGGGAAAAAAATAGAACAGAAATTAAAGATGGTGCCTTTGTAGGTTGTAACTCTACTTTAATTGCACCAGTTACAGTTGGTAAAGAAGCAGTTGTTGGTGCTGGATCTGTTATAACAAAAAATGTTCCAGATAAAGCTCTTGCTCTTGAAAGAGGAAATGAAATAGTAAAAGAAAACTATAAAAAATAGTATTTAATCGCAAAAAAGAATTATGAATCACATCGATTTTTAATTCTTTTTGCTTTTTTTTAACTTTCTCTTGTATATTTTTATATTTTGATATACAATGATATATGATATATAATGTTTTTACGGAGGATAAAAATGATAAATTATTTAGATAAACTACAAGAAAAATGTAATATTCCAGACAATTTTATGTCCATTGTATCTTCCCTATTTGATAGATTAATTGACTTTGGATATATAAATAGTTCTGGTGCAAAAAAACTTACAAAAAAGTTATATGACAACATTGACACATTAATACTTGGAAAAACAATAGGATTAGATTATAAATCAGGATACTATGATGCAGTTAAAAAAGAGTTATACATAAAGGATATACAAAATATTGAATCAATATATCTTCGTATTATTTATGTAATAACTACAACTGAAATTAGTGAAGGTGTATATGGCGTAGGTTATTCAACTTCTACCCTTTCACGTTCTGATTATAAAATACAACATAAAAACTTTGGAATAAACAGAGCTGTTGTCTCTAATCTTGTTTGTCGACTTTTATACACAATTCCAGAAACTTTAAGCATAGTTCCAACATATCGAACTTTTAATAGTGATTTCTTAGGAAATGAAGTAAAAAGTGATAATGATATATATTTTTTAGAGGGAAAAATACTAAGTCAAATATGCTATTCATTAAATCTTAATGAAGAAGATCTATATAACAACTTATTCTCTCATTCTCCAAATAAATATTTATCTAGATTTTTCTCTAAAAGCAAGATCAAAAATTTAGATGAAATATTAAAAGATTTAGACAATGTAAGTAGGGCTTATTCAAACTACAATAAGCTATGTTTTTTAAATAGTAAATTAAATACCAATTATATTAATATTAAGAAAAATATTTTAAATGAAGGAGCAAATGATTTAAAAAAAGAAAATCAAAAAATTAAACTTGCTATTGAAAGTGCTCTTATCAAACTTTCACCAGAAGAACTTGATGATGATGAAAATTCAGCAATAGAAGTTAGCCTTTCTGGTAAAATAAATGAATTGGAAGAAACTATTTTAAAAATTATTTCCTCTATACAAAATAAATTAGTTGATATTTTAATTAATGAAAAAGATAATTATTCAATAATTTCTTATTCAATAAAACTTAAAACTTTGGATAAAATACTTATTGTTCCAAACAAAAAACTAAAGACTACTTTATTTGAAACCATAAGTATAGAGCTTTTAAGTAATGGCGAAAACAACGCTTCAAATTTAATTGAAAAAATTAAATATAGTATTGTAAATGAAATAATTTCTAGCGATAAATATATAAAAATATATAAAAATATGTACTTTAAAAAACTTGATGGTCTAGGTCTTGATAACAAAACAAGCATTGTTGCCTTAAATGTGGATAATGAATTTATGCAATTAGTAGAGATTACTTCTCTTAATAAGGTAACTAAAAATTTAGCAAATAATACAAGAAAGTTACAACTTGATAGTCTTGGTTACCTACTTAATAATCCATCAGCTGTTTCTTCTAATATTGCAACTATTGAAAAAATTATAACATGCATAAGAAACCACAATAGTAATTTTAATAATGTAAAAATTGAAGATATTTATATGACAAGCTATAAAGATTTTAAAATAATAGTTATTAGACAAAACGGTAACTTTAGTGTTTTGAAACTTTCTAATAAAGATGGTGAATTATCTACTAAATCGGTTAAACTTTCAGATAATTTTTCTATTTTCAGTTTTTCTAATTCAAAATCAAATTTACCTACTGTGTATAAAGAAAAGAAAACTGGACCATTCAAAAAAATTCTTGCTATATTTGGAATTATATAAGAAGGACACAAAAAATCAACCTTATTACATTCTAATGTAAGGTTGATTTTTTTATTTCTATTTTTATTTCTATTTTTATTTCTATTTTTATTTTTATTTTTATTTTTATTTCTACTTTACTTATATACAATAATATTATTTATTAAAAACATTATAACCAAGATTAATATAAATAAATACCAATATTTATTTAATATTCTATTCATAAAAGTCAAGTATTTATTACTATTTTTAAATATATCAATTAAAATGAATACGCATGATAATAATATAAATATAAACATGAATACAGAAAAAATATTATATTTAAGTGCTCCTAGCAAATTTAGTTTAAATATCTCCCCTATAGCTCTTGTCATACCACATCCTGGACAAGAAATACCAAGTATGCTCTTAAACATACATGGTATTTCTATTTTTAATACAAATAATACTATAAACATAAATGTAACAATTAATAAAATTGCAGTATTTATAATTCTATTTTTATTATTCTTTAAGATCGTTTCCATAAGCATCTTTTGAAGTCTCACCAGCAAGTAGTAAAATTCCTTCTATTAGTCCCCATATTGCTGATACAGGTGAAAGAATTCCACAACTAAGTATAGTTATTAACAATTGCGCTACAGCTTTACCTGTAAATCCAAGGTAAAAATTATGAACACCAAATGATCCTAAAAATATACCAAATAATCCAGCTGCAACTTTAGATTTTTGATTAACACTATTATTTGTAGTGCTATTTACTGTAGTATTAGCAGTATTGTTTGAACTATTAACAGTATTATCTTTAATAGGTGATGTACTTTCAGTTACAACGCTTTCCTTAACTTGTTGTTCATTTACAACATTTGTTTGTCTTGAAGCACATTCATCACATACTTCTTTTCCATTTTCAATTTCTTTTCCACAATATTTGCAAAACATACTTTTCCCTCCTAATTATTATAATTAAATTATAACACCTATATTTAATATTTACAAGATAAATTCAAAAATTATTACTATTTTTACTACATATCTTATTTTTTTATAACGCTTACAGCTATTCCATCACCTATATTCATTACTGTAGATTTTAATCTTTTATCGCTATTTATAATTTCTAAGTAACTTCTAAGTCTATTTACCGCCGTCCTATGTTTATGTTCGTTATAATCAGATAGCACTCTTCCTTTAAATAAAACATTATCTGCAATAATAATTGCACCATCTTTTGCAAGTCTAATGCCATTTTCTAAAAATTTTAAATATTGACCCTTAGCTGCATCTATAAAAACTACGTCATATGAATTATCTTCATTTAAATTTGGTAAATATTCTGTAGCATCTGCATGAACAACATCTATGAATTTTGAATAACCAATACTATTTATATTTTTTATTGCTTCCTCATATCGTTTGTCATTTCTTTCAATAGTTTTTACATAAACTTCTTCCTCTAATTCATTTACAAAATTTATTGCTGAATATCCAACAGCTGTTCCTATTTCTAATATTTTTTTAGGCTTTTTTATTCTTAATATTAATTTTATAAAATCTAGAGATATATCCTGAAGTATAGGAACTTTGTTTTTAATAGCCTCTTCTTTTATACTAGTTATAATTTCATCTTTATCCATCAATTTGAAATCTCCTTTAGTAAATTATCAACTTTTTTACCATTATATACAACATCATATAGTAAATTAATTGATCGTACTTCTACTTTTTTTTGCTTTAATATGTCATATATAGCGTCTAATGTATATAATCCTTCTACAGTCTTTACATTCATATTATTAAGGGCTTCATCTTTGCTCATACCCTTTCCTATAAGTTTTCCAAATGAATAATTTCTACTTTTTGGGCTTAAACATGTAAGGAGTAAATCCCCTATTCCTGCATATGAATAAACAGTTGCTTCCTTTCCCCCTAAAACTCCCATAACAAGTCTAAAATCATTTAATATGTTTGTAAATAAAGCTGCTCTAGTAGAGTCAGTATCTTCCTCACCATTTAACATCGCACAAATAATAGCAAATACATTTTTTATAGCTGAACAAATCTGTGTTCCTATTATATCAGAAGTTTTTGTAAGATTTAATCTTTCAGTTGATATTACACTTTCAATCATATCTTTACATTTATCATTTTCTGATGCAATGACAATTCCAATATTTGCACCATTTGCGACTTCAATAGCAAATGAGGGGCCTGCAAACACACATATATTTTCTGCATCTATACATTCATTTAAAACATCAGTCATAAATAAATTGGTATCTCTTTCAATTCCCTTAGTTACTATACAAATTGTTTGATCTAAAGTTATATAATCTTTTAATTTATTTGCGACTTCTCTTACTGCAACTGCAGGTACAGCTATAAATATAACAGAAGAATCTTTTACACATTTTTCTAAATCAGTTGTTAATTCAACTTTTTTATCTATTTTAACATTAGGGAGAACAACCGTGTTCTCCCTCTTTAGTTCAACTGCTTTTAACTCATCTTCAAAATTAGTCCACATTGACACTTCAACATCTTTTTTTAAAATCTTAGTCAGTGCAATACCGAATGCACCCATCCCAAGTATTGAAACTTTCATATATCCCCCTTCATTTGTTTTATTCGTCTTTCTTTAAATCTTCTTCCTTAATACGAATATGTACATCATCAAGTTGAGATTTATTAACCACACTTGGTGCGCGCATAAGTAGATCTCTTGCTTTTGAGTTTTTAGGAAATGCTATAACTTCACGAATATTTGATTCTTCTAAAAGAAGCATTATCATTCTATCAATTCCAGGGGCTGCTCCAGCATGTGGAGGTGCTCCATATGAGAATGCATTAAATAATGAACCAAATCTTTTCTTTACATCTTCCTCTGTATAACCTGCTATTTCAAAAGCTTTTACCATTACTTCTGTATCATGATTTCTAACAGCTCCTGATGCAAGTTCATATCCATTACCTACTAAATCAAATTGATATGCAATTACATCTAGTGGATCTTTATTTAATAAACTATCAAGGCCACCTACAGGCATAGAAAATGGATTATGTGAAAATTCAATTTTTCCATCATCATCTAATTCATACATAGGAAAATCAACTATAAAGCAAAATCTATATGCATCTTTTTCAATTAAATCAAGTCTTTTTCCAAGTTCTATTCTGATATCTCCTGCATCTTTACATGCCTTTTTATATTCATCTGCAACAAAGAATAAAGCATCTTCTTCTTTTAAGTCACATATTTCTTTTATTTTCTCTAATACATCTCCTGTAACAAATCTTGCTATTGAACCACTCATTTCAAAACCTGCATTTGCTTTTACCCATGCAAGACCTTTTAGACCTAATTCATTTATAGCAAAATCTCCCATTTGATCAAAGAATTTTCTTGGTAAATCTTTTGCATTTATTTTTATAGCTTTTACTGTCTTACCTTTAAATACCTTAAAATCAGAATCTACAAATGCATCTGTTACATCATCAATTACAAGTGGATTTCTAAGATCTGGTTTATCTGTACCATATTTATCCATTGCAACTTTAAATGGTATTCTTTCAAATGGAGCATCTGATATCTTTTTACCTTCAGTAAATTCTTTGAAAGTTGATGTTGCAACCTCTTCTAAAACATTTAGAACATCTTCTTGAGTTGCAAACTCCATTTCAAAATCAAGTTGATAGAATTCACCTGGAGATCTATCTGCTCTTGGATCCTCATCTCTAAAACAAGGTGCTATTTGATAATATTTATCAAATCCAGATATCATCAAAAGTTGCTTAAATTGTTGAGGAGCTTGTGGAAGTGCATAAAACTCTCCCGGATGTAATCTACTTGGTACTAAGAAATCTCTAGCTCCTTCTGGAGAAGAATTTGCAAGAATAGGTGTCTGAACTTCTGTAAAATTCATACTATCCATTTTATCTCTTAAAAACTTAAGTACCTTTGATCTAAATACGATCTTTTTATGTATTTCTTCATTTCTTAAATCTAAAAATCTATATTCAAGTCTTAAATCTTCTCTTACATTTTCACTTTCTTCTACTTTGAAAGGAAGCACATTTTTAGCCTTTCCAAGTACAGTTAAACTATTTACTCTTACTTCTATCTCTCCTGTTTTAATAGCAGGATTTACATTTTGGGCGTCTCTTTTTAAAACTTCACCCTCAACGCATATTGTTGATTCAACTGTTACTTTAGATACCTTATCAATCATATCTTCTGTATTTATTAAAAGTTGAGTTACACCATAATGATCTCTTAAGTCAACAAATATAACTCCTCCAAGATCCCTTATTGTTTTTACAAAACCTGAAAGTTTTACTTTTTTTCCAACATCTTCTAAACCTAATTCATTACACTTATGTGTTCTATATTCATGCATTTTCTATCTTCTCCTTTATTACATCTATATCTAATTTAATATTTTCTTGATCTCCAGTACTCATATTCTTAAATACACACTCGTTATTTTTTAACTCATTTTCTCCAAGTATGATAACAAAACTTGCTTCTATTTTATTTGCATATTTAAACTGTGCATTAAAACTTTTATTTGAAATATTTGTTTCAACCACATATCCGATACTTCTTAATTTATCTACATATTTTGCTATGCTAAAATATGTATTATCATCAGTTAAAAAGTATACATCTACTTTATTTTTTATACTCTTATCAAGTCCATATTCTTTTAAAAGAATTATAAGTCTATCAATTCCCATTCCAAATCCTACTGCAGGAGTATTTGCACCACCAATAATTGATACTAAAGAGTCATATCTTCCCCCTCCACCTACAGCAAGGTCTAAATCTTTTGATACATATTCATATACAGTCTTGTTATAATAATCAAGTCCTCTAACAATTCCTGTATCAACCCTATACGGAATATCTAAATTATCTAATGCATTTTTTACATTTTCAAAGTCTTTACTACATTCTTCACATAGAAAGTCTGTTATAACTGGTGCATCTTTTAATATCTTAGCACACTTTTCTTCTTTGCAATCAAGCATTCTTAGAGGATTTTTTTCATATCTTATTTTACAAGTACCACACATATTATCTAAGTTTGGCTTTATATATTCCTTTAATTTTTGTATGTATTTACTTCTACATTCCTTACATCCTATTGAATTTATTGTAAGCTCTATTTTATCTGAAAGATTTAATCTTTTTAAAAGTTCATAAGATACTTTTATTGTTTCAATATCTGCAAGATATGAGCTACTACCAAACATCTCAACACCGAACTGAGAAAATTCCCTATATCTTCCCTTTTGCATTTTTTCATATCTATACATTTTACCTGTATACCACAATTTTACAGGTGAAGTCATTTTAGAAGAAAGTCCATTTTCAATATATGCACGAACAACACCAGCTGTAAGTTCTGGTCTTAAAGTAATGCTTCTGTTACCTTTATCTAAAAAAGTATACATTTCTTTTGTAACAATGTCCGTCTCATCACCAACTCCACGAGCATAAAGTTCTGTGGCTTCAAATACAGGTGTCCTTATTTCTTGTATATTATGCACTCTACATATCTCTTTTATCTCTTTTTCTATATATTGCCATAAAATCGACTCATCTGGTAATATATCTTTACAACCTTTTTGTCTAGTGATATTCATTAAATTACCTCACTTATTTCTCACATGCTAAATTATACCACAACAACGTACGTTATGCAAGAAATGGTATGCCAAAACGCTAGGATTTTTACAAAAAAATACCAACTACCTTTTAGGTAATTGGTATTTAATTAATTTAACATTTGCAATCATATGATCCACAAGCTGTACCTTCATGTGTTTTTGCTTCATTCCCATCTGTACATGTGCAAACTTTTATTGTTTCAAGTTCACATATACAATCTGGGTTACAATTATGAGCACAGTCCATAACATCACATTTTATTTTTTGATTGCTAAATTTTTTTGTTTTTGGATTTTGTTTCATTTTTATCACCCAATAATATATTTTGTAAAAATATATAAAATATTATGGTTATTTTTGTAAATTTTTAAAATTAATAATTCAAAAGCTAAATATTAATAATTTTCAGCCTTAATTTCAAAATATGATTTTGGATGAGCACATACAGGACAAACTGCAGGTGCAGATACAGCAATATGAATATGTCCGCAATTTCTACATTTCCACATTTTTACTTCTCCACATTCAAAAACTTTACCTTCTTCTACATTTGCAAGTAGTTTTTTGTATCTTTCTTCGTGTTCTTTTTCTATTTTTCCTACTTCTTCAAATAAAAATGCTATATGATCAAAACCTTCTTCTTTTGCTGTTTTTGCAAATGAGTCGTACATATCAGTCCATTCATAATTTTCACCATTTGCAGCATCTTTTAAATTTTCAACTGTTGATGGAATATCATTTTCATGTAATAATTTAAACCAAATTTTTGCATGTTCCTTTTCATTTCCAGCTGTTTCTTCAAATATTGCAGCTATTTGTTCATATCCTTCTTTTTTTGCTTTTGAAGCATAATATGTATATTTATTTCTAGCTTGAGATTCACCTGCAAATGCAGCCATTAAATTTGCCTCTGTTTTAGTTCCTTTTAAATTCATAATAAAATCCTCTCCTTTTATTTATCACAATTTGGGCATATAACATTAAAAATAATATCATGAGATACAACGTTTATATTAGTTTCATTTTTAACATGTTCATCAATACTTAAATCAATATTTTCTTTTAAAAAAATATCAATTACACTATTACATTTTATGCACTTTCCATGATAATGGCAAGATACATCACCATCAAATCGATCTTTTTCGTTTGCCATTTTTATTCTTTTAATAACACCTTGAAATGCCAATTTATCCAAATTTCTATATACTGTTCCAAGACTTATTTTATTATCTTTCTTTCTTACTTCTTCATATATAGTCTCTGCTGTTGGATGTGTTTTAACAGATCTTAAATATTCTAAAATAATCTCACGTTGTTTTGAATATTTCATGCTATACCCTCCAAAATAGTAATTATTACTATTTTAATATATAATATCTTAAATGATGGAATTTGTCAAGAGTAAATAATAAATTTAGAAAATAATTTTTAAAGGAATATCGCCAAAATGCAAACTACATCTTGGCGAATATTTAATATATATTATATAATTAAAAAAATTAGCATATACTTTTATTTTACCACAATTTTTCTTCTAGTTAATGAAAATTTTGGTTACTATTCAGACTAGGTAGGATTCCGAAATTATAAAAAGTGCGTCAACGTGGTGTTACAAGCCACTTTGAAATAATTATTATAAGTTTTAAAAAACTACAAACCTAAGTTTATTATGTATATTATAATATAAATAAAAATCAATTTTGTGTTTTTAACTAGTCATAGTCTGAATAAAATTTTATCTAAATCTGAAAAAAATTTAACCTTTTTTTGTATATACAAAATATCTAGTACACCAGACAGTGATCTGTGCTACTTGATATAAATCCTAGGGCGAAACCCTATACGGTCATAGGCGATAGAGACATGATAGGAATTACGATAAGAGACCGGAACGTTACGACCTTCATCAACGAAACTACCGCCACGGCAAACAAAATGAGAACCGTCAATTTTCTCGCACTCCCATTCCCATACATTTCCTGCTAAATCATATATGTTTTTTAAACTCCATTTATCACTATATCCTGCTACTTGTTTTGTTCCATATCCTGTTACATTTGCAGGCAATTCTGATTTTCTATAATTTCCATAATATCTACTATCTGTTAACTTTGCTAATTTATTTATACTACTTAAACCATCTTCTATCCAGTGACATGTTGTATCCCATGCTTTTCCTGTTATTAATCCTGTTTGTACATATTCATTACTTATCATACTTTCTGCACTTGCTTTTGAATTTGTATAGTCTATATTTGTCCAAACTGTTGCATCTTTCTTACTTACTGGAATTCCTGTTTTATTACTTGGAGACGTATCTCCCTCAGCTATTCCTGCTTCATATCTTCCTATATAAAAGCCTCCATATTTTTTTACATCTGCTGTTTCATCTGTTATACCATTTGGTAAAGTATCATCAACTGTTGGTGTAAAACCATTGATACTCGTATCTTTTACATATGTACTTTCAGTTGCTGGTACCCATACAAATTCATTACCTTTCTCATCTTGTATTACAAGTCCTGTATCTTTTGTTCCCTCTTTATATGTAAAACCTTTAGGAATTGGTACCCCATATTTTACACTAGCTATTGTATCTTGCCATTCTTCTTTTACATTTGATGTATTCCCTATTACCTCATTAAACCATTTTTTCTCTTCTAAATTCACCTTACCATTATTTAATATTAATTTACCTTCAACTACTGAAACCTTATCTTTATACTTCTTTGTACTAGGTAACTCTGTTACCATACTATCTCCTGATAAATTAACACTTGATTTTTCAAAACTTAATGGATCATCTGTATATTTTTTTGATATATACATTGAAAATTCATCTTGTATACTTACCATATCTTCCTTAAATGTTGCCTCTTTTGCACTTGATACCGGGTTATTTTTTGTTATTGTTAAAATAACCACTGCTGCAAGTATTATTATTACTATTATTGTTACAATTAACACTATAAGTGATATACCCTTTTTCTGAGTTAGTTTTGTAAAATTATCTTTTTGTTTTATTTTTTCATCTTTTTCCATATGTATCTTTTCTCTCTTTCTTTAGTTTTTTGTATATAAAATCAATACGCATTTTTATTATATTGTATATTAAATTTTTTTCAAGACATGTACAATATTTTCTTCAATCCAAATTATTGTTAATCTTTTATATAAATATAATTTTATATAACTTAATTTAAAATTTAATCTACTGTGTAAATTCATTTCATATTTTTGCTACATTATTGATTAAAATTGCTATTTTATAGATCTAATTTAGATGATTTTATATACTTTATATTATTTTTTTCTTATAATTACAAAAAAACAAAACATCTAAAATTTATAAACTTTCCTAAATAATTAAATTTACAAAAAAGGAAAAAACATGCAATAATTTTGAATACAAAACTTTAACAAAATACATAATATAAATATATTATTTTTAGAGGTGATTTTTTGAAGAAAAAAACAGTAGTAATTACAGGTGCAGGCTCTGGTCTTGGAAGAGAGGCTGCTATAGAACTTGCAAAAAGAGGCCATAGTGTAATTGCAACGACAATGTATGAAAAACAAGCACAAGAAATTAATACTCTTGGAAATGACAGAAAAATTGATTTAAAATCTTTTAAACTTGATATTAATTTAGAAAGTGACAGAAACAAGTTAAAAGAGTTAGATTTTGATGTTTTAATAAACAATGCAGCAATTGGAGATTCAGGTTCAATTTCAGATATCTCAGTAGATAGAATAGAAAATGTATTTGAGACAAATGTTTTTTCAAATATAAAAATAACACAAGTAGCATTAAAAAACATGATTGAAAATAAAAGAGGTAGAGTTATTTTTCTATCTTCACTTGCTGGTAGAATTTCAATTCCATTCTTAGGTCCATACTGCGCCTCAAAATTTGCAATTGAAGGATTTGCATCATCACTTAGAAAAGAAATGAAAAAACTAGATGATGTAAACATTCAAATTGGCATAATAGAGCCAGGGGCTTATGCCACTGGCTTTAATAAGGAGAATAATGAGAAAAAATATGAATGGATGTATAAAGATTCATATTTTAAATATAAATGGAAAGATATAAAGGAAAAAGAAACAAAGTATTGGAATTTTATAGAAAAGAAAAATTTCAATTCTATAATAAAGCAATACATACATTCAGTTGAGGATAGAAAATTAAAATTTAGATATACAGCTCCAAGAGCTCAATCTTTTATAATTCAATTACAAAGAATATTTGGGCTTTAACTATGTATGAAAAGCTATTTCTAGCTTTTCTTTTTTAGCAGTTATAACTTCCTTTATTTTCTTCAAAACAACAGCAGCAACATTTTGGTTCTGGTCTAGGGCAACATATCTCTTTACTTTGACAGCAGCATCCACATTGGTTTTTTTGAACATTGCATTGACATTCACAACTATTCCAATTGTTTTGATAGTATCCACATCCTGTATTTTTATTGCAATTACACATTAACTTTATTTCCCTCCTTTTATATATTAGTGTATATTTCAACACTAATATATAATATGAATATTAAAAAAAATTGATACAAAAAAGACTAGGAATTAACCTAGCCTTAAAACAAGTTTTATATATATGAAAAAGTTTTTTCTTGTTTACCGTTCATTTTATTCTAATTTTGTATAGGAATCGTCTTTATATTTTTTATTATGGAAAGTTAAAAATTAAATTTTAACTCTAAATTTATCTTACATATACCACCTTCTTTCAATAATTTATTCTCTATATATTAAAATCCTACAAGGATTTATCTTCTTTATTTACAAATAATCGTTAGTTATCATATATCACCTCCTAAAAATCGCATCTTGAGTTAATAACGTCTATTGCTATCACCTCCTTAGATTCTTATTTTAATATATTTAATAACATTAATAGTTAATTATTATCTGCATTTACAGAATATTCTTTCTATCTATATCACCCCTCTCAATAAATTTATTAATTCTATATATTTACAGGCTATACATAGCCAAATCAGTTTTCATATTTACTACATTATATTTTATAATATTAAGTATAGAACAATTTAATTTGTACTATTTTCATTTACAACTAAATTATACTTTATAATTGTGATAGTTTTATGATAAAATAGTAAAATATATATGAATTAATAAATTGGCTAACTAATAATAGTATTAATAATATTTTTCCCTCCTTTGATAGTTATATTATAAATTAACTTTATGATAAAAATTTATGTAAAAATTGAAATATCTATGAAAAAATATATAAAACATTATTAAAACAGTTTAGTTATATTTACAAATTTTTTTCTAGCGCACTATTAAATTAATTTTTTTACTTTTTTCACCTTTTTTTATTGATAAATAAATAATCCTGAGGTATAATTAAATAAGTGAATTCGGAGGAAAACAAATGAGAAAATCAAAAGAAAAATATAGTCCAAAAAAAATAAAAAAAGCTATAATAGTTTCTTCGATAGTTGGAATAAGTATTGCAGCAATACTTATTTCTTGTCTTGTATATGCTTATGTGTATGTTAAAAATATATGTAAAGATATTTTAAAAGACAAATCAACTCAAGAACTATTAAATGGTAATTTAATAAATAATATGCAGATATCAAGCTATATATATGATAAAGACGGTAATCAAATAGGATATCTATATGGAACAGAAAATAGAGTTCAAATAGAATACAAAGATCTACCTAAAAATTTAGTCAATGCAATTATTTCTATTGAAGACGAAAGATTTTTTGAACATCATGGAGTTGATATAAAAAGAACATCAGCTGCAGTTCTAAATTATCTTTCAAATAAAAAAGATTCAAGCTTTGGTGGAAGTAGTATTACTCAACAATTAGTAAAAAATCTAACCGATGATGACGAAACAAGTGTAACAAGAAAAATTCGTGAGTGGTATCGTGCATTTCTTTTGGAAACTAAATACAGTAAAGAAGATATTCTTAAAATATATACTAATACCATATATTTGGGTGAAAACGCTTATGGTGTACAAGTTGCATCTAAAGTATATTTTGATAAACCCGTAACAGATTTAAATTTAGCAGAATCTGCTATTTTAGCTGCAGCTATTCAGTCTCCTGAAGCTACAAACCCTTATACCAGCGAAAAATCAAAAGAAAGACTTTTAAATAGACAAAAAGTAGTTTTGAATAAAATGTTAGAACTTGGAAAAATAACAACTGAAGAATATAATGAAGCACTAAACACGCAAGTAACATTTAAAAAAAGCTCTGATATCAACAAAACTCAAACATATTTTGTCGATGCAGCAATTGAAGATGTTGCAAAAAATATTGCCAAAAAACAAAACATAACTTTTGAACAAGCAAAAAAAGATATTTACACTAAAGGTTATAAAATATATTCTACATTAGATCCAAGTATACAGCAGGTTATTGATAATACATATTCTAATACATCTATTTTCTATACTGATTCTAACGGTGGATTTATGCAATCAGCAATGGTTGTCTTAGACCATAAAAATGGTAATGTTTTAGGCTTAATTGGAGGTGCAGGTAAAAAAGAAGGAAATTTTGTTTTAAATCGTGCAACTCAAAGTTACAGACAGCCTGGTTCATGTATGAAACCTTTAGGAGCTTATGGTCCTGCCTTTGAATTAGGTACCCTTACTCCTGATTCATATGTTGAAGACTTACCTGTAAATATAAACGGATGGACCCCAAAAAATTATTATAATTATTTTAATGGATATGTTACTGTAAGACAAGCTATAGCAAAATCAATGAATCTTCCTGCAGTAAGAACTGTACAAAGTATGGACTTAAATTTTGCTTACAACTTTGCAAAAGAACTTGGTCTTAAGAGTTTATTACCTAAAGATAAAGCAATCGCCCCACTATCTCTTGGTGGACTTACAAAAGGTGTAAAACCTATTGAAATGGCAAATGCGTATGCAACAATAGCAAATAACGGTATATATAACGAACCAAAATTTTATACAAGAGTGGTAGACAAAGACGGAAATTTAATTTTAGAAGCAGATTATACAACAAAGAAGGTCATGAATGAAAACACAGCAAATATGTTAAAATCATGTTTACAAGATGTTGTAAAATACGGTACAGCTTACGGATATGTTAACCTAGGAAACAATTTTGTTGCTGGTAAAACTGGTAATACAGACGGTGATGTAGATCAATGGTTCTGTGGTTTTTCAGATAATTATACTATTGCTTGTTGGAATGGATATGATGAACCAAAAGCGATAAATAGACCTTATCCATATGCTAGTGTAAGTTTATTCAATACAGTTATAAACGGAATCACTCATTAAAAAATATATAAAAATTAAAGCAGCTAGATTTTCTCTAGTTGCTTTAATTTTATTTATTATTTATTTACTTGCCTATTATTTATTCTTTCTGATTTAGCTATTTTAGCAATTTCTTTTTTAGGTTTATTTACTCTGTCTAATTCAAACCAAAAGCAAGCTCCTTTAGTATATTCACTCTCAACTCCATAATCTGCTTTATGAATATCTAATATATTTTTTACTATTGAAAGTCCTAGTCCACTTCCAGAATCAGGTCTTCTAAAAGATTCAGTAGATTTATAATATCTACTCCAAATATGTGGTAAATCTTCTTTCTTTATGCCAATTCCATTATCTATTACAGATATTTTCACTTTCTTTGGTGATAAATCTATTTTTACCTTTATTTCTTTACTATTACCACTATGATTTATTGCGTTAGAAATCAAGTTATATAGCACCTGTTGTATTTTAGACTTATCCACCCTCACATATGCTTCTTTTGGAATATCAGTAACTAGGTTAAAATCTGACAAATTGTTTGCCATTTTAAATCTTTCTACTATATTTTTTACAAGTTCACAAATATCTACTGTTTCCTTATTTAAAACTAAAAGCCCAGACTCAATTTTAGATATATCCATCATATCATTTACAAGAGTTGTTAATCTATCTGTTTCATCAATAATTACCTTTAAATGTTCCTCTCTTTTTTCTTTATTATCACCAGATAAATCCCTAATCATTTCAGAATATGCCTTTATCATTGTAAGAGGTGTTCTTAAATCATGTGAAACATTTGCAATTAATTCTTTTTTTATTTTATCAGTTTTTGCCAGTTCCTTAGTTGTAAAATTAAGAGTATCAACTAGATCATCCAATTCTTTATATCCTGCCTTTTCAAATGTAACATTATAATTTCCTCTAGCTAGTTTTTTTGTTTCTTCATTTATATTTTTTATTGGTCTAGACAATCTTCTAGAAATAAATACAGAAATTATAGATGCAATCAAAAGTGCTATAAATGTTATATATAAAAGTTGACTTTGAAGAACTGTTGTAGTTGCATCAATAGGATCTATAGATGATACTATAACAAGATAATTTCCAGAATCTTGCATGAAAGTTCCATATACATATAATTCACTTTTAAATCTATCAATTTTCAAAGTATAATTTACTCTCTTAGTTGGGCTTGATTGTATTTTTTCAACAAACTCACTAGTATCAATAGTAACAGGTCTTGTTGGCATTTGCGTTACATTTCCCTGTCCTGATGAATTATTTGATGAGTAAATCATATTAGAATTTTTATCAAATATAAAAATAGAAGCGGCATTTTTGTATGCAATATTATCTATATAATTTTCATAAGTATCAGAATTATTATACTCAATTTCAATATTTTCAGCTATTTTGTGTACCTCACTTTTTTTCATTGAGCTATAATAACTTTGAATAAAAATTACTTGCATAAACCATAAAATAATAAATAGAGCTATTGCAAATATAAAAAAATAAAGCCATATTTTAAAGGTAAGTGTATTTTTATTTGCATTTATAAATTCATTTAAATTATTTTTACTCTTCAAACTTATACCCCATCCCTCTAATTGTAGTTATCTTATCTCTATATTTTCCAATACTATTTCTTAGCATTTTTACATGAGTATCAACAGTCCTATCTTCACCAAAGAAATCATATCCCCAAACTTCATTTAATATTTTTTCTCTTGATAATGCAATATTTTTATTCTTAATTAAATATACAAGCAAGTCGTATTCTTTTGGCGTTAGTTCCTTTTTCTCTCCATCAACTATAACAACTCTTCCTAGCATATCAATTTCTAAGCCTTCAAATACATATTTATCTTCTTTTTTTGTTTTACTATTATTTTTTACTCTTGATGTTATTGCAGCTACTCTTGCCATTACTTCTTTTGGACTGAATGGTTTTACAACATAGTCATCTATTCCAATTTCAAATCCAAATAATTTATCATACTCTTCTCCTCTTGCAGAAAGCATAAGTACAGGTATATTTTTATTTTTTCTTATCTCCTTTATAGCAGAAAATCCGTCAAGCTTTGGCATCATTACATCCATTATAATTATATCAAAATCTTTCTCTTTACATATTTCTACAGCTTGCATTCCATTACCTGCTTCTTCTACTTCATAACCTTCAAATTTTGCGTATTCTTTTATTACATTACGAATATTTACCTCATCATCAACAACTAAAATTTTCAAATTATCCCCTCGCTTTAACATACACATATATTATATATCATTTTTGTGATAGTTTTATGAACTTTATGTAAAACATGCAATTTTACGTTTATTATATCATATTATAATAAAAATATATAGATAAATTTAGTATTATAATGAACAAAAGTGACTTGTGCTTCTCTATGTGGTTGGCGATATCTCCCCCCATTACGGAATATCACCGATTAGTTAAGCTACATGCCTGTTTCATTCCAAAAAATAGAGTATCGAACAATTGTCCAATACTCTATTTAAAGTTACAACTTAACGTTTAAAACATCCATTTCCAATAAATTCTTTAAGAATAGAATCGCTAGGAATATGTGTTGTTTCTATCGGTAAAAAGTTATTTAAAAGCTTATACAGCCTCCTTGCATCCGAATAATACATACTGTTTTCTGGAATTTTTAAAAGCAATTTTTCTGCAAATGGTTTTAAAACTCCAAGTTCATATACAAGATTTGTGTTAAATATTTCATCAGCAAGGTTAACATATGGAAAAATGTTTTTCTTTTCTCCATCTAAAACTTTTTTCCAATTACTTAAAGTATCCTCTGGACTTACACCCCTTGTATCTGAATCTCTTACAATTCTACGGATAAGTCTTGTATCATTTGAAGATACTTTAGTAAAATGGTCAAGTCCCAAGGTCACCAAAGGTGCAAGATATATTTTAAATGACTTTGCATTTATCAATTCATGAACTTTAGGATTTAAGGCGTGAATACCTTCAATAATCAAAATATCATTTGTTGACATATACAAAACATTTTCATCTTTAAACTCCTTTTTTGAACATTTAAAATTGTATTCAGGAATAAGAACACTATTGCCATTAAGCAGACAATTCATCTGTGAGCCAAAAAGTTTAAGATCAAGATTATCTATTGTTTCATAATCTCTTTCACCATTAACAACAGGAATTTTTTCTAAATCATGAAAATAATTATCCATAGATATGTGTATAGCCCTTTTACCCACGATTTTAAGTCCATCTTCAAGTTTTTGAGAAAATGTTGTTTTTCCCGATGATGAAGGGCCAGCAATAAATATCGCTCTTATATCCTTATCAGAATTTATTTTCTTCAAGATTTCCAAAATTCTCTGAGAATGATTAAGTTCAGCATAACGTATATCATTTGAAATAGTATCTGCAAGCACATGCATATTTAAATCAGATACGCTATTTATTTCAATATTTTTTTCAAATTCTTTGAATTTATTAAATTCATTGATAACGTTATTTGATATTACTTCAGTATTAATTTTATCAATATTATTATCATCTGGCAAAAATAAAATAGCTCCATCCTTATATGGTTTTATTTCAAAGTTTGTTATATATCCTGTTGTGGGTGCAACAAGTCCATAGAGATAGTTATAATAATTGTCGCATTCATAAAAAGTATAATTATCCTTGGTCTTTATCCTGAAGTTATCGAGCTGATGTTCTGAGCCCAAACTTTTATATACCTTCCTTGCCCCCTCATAAGAAAGTTTATGCTTCGTTATACGAATATTATACATAATAATATTCCACATTTTCTCTCTTATATCTTCAATAAGATCTTCGTCAACTTGCTGCTTAAACCGAATAAAATAATTATTTTGTATTTTATTGGTAAATTCAATTTTATTCATGTTAAGTGATAAATCATAACAAGCCTTTAAAAAAATAAGTTTTAGAGTACGGGCATAAATCCTCTTACCTTCATCAGAGTAAAATGTTATGGGTTCAACTACAGAATCTTCAACAAGTTTATAATATATTGAATGAATACTGTTGTTTACCTTTACAGCCAATATTCTATTATTATCATCACTTAAACAATCTTTTACCATTGTTTCCTCTTTGACAATTTTTGTTTTACCTTCAATTTCAATTTTTATCATGTTAGTCAACATAATATAATCCTCCTTTGTATAACAATATGATTAAATTTTAATGTATCTATTATTATATCAAAGTTATTCTTTATTTTCAAGTTTTATGACAACTTTTTACATTTTTTTAAATGATATATCGTTATTCATTTCTTTTATAATCCATTTCATTATAACATTTACAACATATTCTATTTGCTCGCAACTTAAATTAGTACCTGCCTTTATTTTGTGCCACTTATATAAACATCCTCTACAACATGTGGCTGTGGCATGCTGCGCAATAAAAACAGGATGTCCTCTCATCGGTGTTTGTTTACCATCATTTAATATTTGTGATGGTGCCAAACGTTTTTTTATAAAATCATATGCATGTTCTCTTATTTTATCTAAACCCTTATTAGTGACATATTCTTTATCTTTTTTACTCAAATGAAAACTACTTCTAAATTTTGATCTAGACAATTTACCAAAAATATCTTCCATTATTCTCCCCTACTCTTAATTAAATTTGCAGATTTATTTTCACATCACTACAAATTACTTTAGTTATACTTTACTATATTATTTGTCATATTTATATATTTTTCTAAATAAATATTTTGTGAATTATTTTCTCTAATAGTTTTTGTAAATTTATTGAGACACTTTTGTCTATTTTTTCTTGCAATATTTCATTATTTGATATAATCCTAATTCCAATGCATGGAATATTAAATTTTTCACATACACAATAGCAACCAATACTTTCCATATCTTCACAATCACACTTAAACTTTTCTCTTATCCAAGATATTCTATCACATTCTCTATTAAATATATCTCCACTTCCTAAGGTACCAATACATACTTTATTTTCATAAACATTATTAAACTCATTTCTAAATATTTGAGTATAACTTTCCTCAGTAACTTTTGCATCAATTGCTCTTTTATTTAATTCCCAGTTAAGAGGGTTTGAACCTTCACCTTCATATAACATTGGAGTTTTATACGCATTTATATTACAACATCTTTTTCCTATTACAATATCTCCAATATGTAAGTCATTAGAATAAGCTCCTGCTATTCCTTGATTTATAACAAAAGTAGGATTAAAAGACATAATACCTATAGCCGTTGCCATTGTTGAATTTACAACTCCAACCAAAGTTTTTGATATTACAACATTTACATCGTTTATATTTCCTAAATAAAATTCAAACCCAGATATTTCTTTCTTTACTTTGTTACTCATTTTACTTAATAAATAATTAATTTCAATATCTAGTGCACCTTGTATTAATACAATATTTTTCTTCATTATTTCACCTCATATACCAATAAACCTGCTATAACGTATACACGCATTATAGCAGGCTTTAATTCTAGGCTAAAGTCATTATTAAGTATACTATTATATCTACTATCTAATTAAAATATAAATTTTAATTTAATGTTTAAACACAGTAATATAAAATTTAAAATAAAGCAGTTAATTCTATTAAATTTTAAAAACTAAAGTAGGAAAAAAATGGGAAAATAACACCATTCAAAGAAACTTGAACAGTGCTATTTTAATGTATTTATAAATTATTGGAGGCGCCTATCAGAATCGAACTGATGATCAGAGTTTTGCAGACTCGTGCCTTACCGCTTGGCTAAGGCGCCTTATACTAAATATATATTAAGTATAAAAAAATTTATTACACTTTTTATATATAAAAATAAGGATTATAAATAATCCCTATTAAAATAAATGGAGCGGAAAACGGGGCTCAAACCCGCGACCTTCGCCTTGGCAAGGCGACGCTCTATCAACTGAGCTATTTCCGCTGGTGGCTTGAGACGGAATCGAACCGCCGACACGAGGATTTTCAGTCCTCTGCTCTACCAACTGAGCTATCAAGCCATAAATATTAAGCATAATATGGATTAACATCAACTTAAAGTATAATATCATAATAGCAACTGTTTGTCAATTACTTTAATGAAAATTACAAAAAAATAAGTAAATTAAAATTATGCTATTATTAAAAAAAGAGATGATTTCTTTCATCTCGTTTATCACCATAGTTTGGCGACCCGAATGGGGCTCGAACCCACGACCTCTAGCGTGACAGGCTAGCGTTCTAACCAACTGAACTACCGGGCCAAAAAATAAGTGGTGGGCACTACAGGGCTCGAACCTGTGACCCCCTGCTTGTAAGGCAGATGCTCTCCCAGCTGAGCTAAGCGCCCACTTACTGATGACAGAAATAATTATATCCTAAAATACTATATTTGTCAACACTTTTTTTGTATTTTTTTATACTTTTTTTATTATATTTTCTATCATCGCACTAAATCAATATTTACTTTAGATATAGACTACATAATTTAAAATATATGTATTATTTTACATCACTTATTACTTTATAGACCTTTTCTTTTAAGTTATCATATTTTTTTATTACATCAGATATATACTCATCATACATTCTATTAAATAAAAAGAATCCCTGTACCTTATCTGCGCCATATTTTATTGCTTTTTTTAACTGTTCTTTAGTTTCTATGCAGCATATTGTTATTTCAGATCCCAAGTCTTTAGATAATTTTATTACATTTTCCAAACAATTATCATTTAAATCGCTTTCCTTAGATATATATTTTGCATATAATTTAATTTCATCAATATTTAAATTGTTGTATAATATCATATCCTCATATTTTATATTAAAATTATTAATAGAAATTTTGGCACCAGATTTTTTTAGCTTTTCAAACATAGATCTATACATATTTATTTTCTTTAAATCTATATTGTTTGTAAGTTCTAAAATAACTTCACCTTTACTAACATTATTCTTTTCTAATATTTTGCATAACTCATTAGTAAAATCATCTTTCATAAAATGTCTTGTAGAAATATTTACAGCCATTTGGATATTTGTATATCCATTATTTTTAAGCTCTGTTAATTTCTTACACATATTCTCTAATACAAATCTATCAAGTTTTACTATTATTCCCATTTCATCTGCTTGCTTTATAAAATAATCTGAATCAAGTTTACCAAGAACTGGATGATTCCAATATAATAATGCTTCAAAACATATATTATCCATATCATTTAAATTAATTCTTGGCTGTAATGATATTGAAAATTCATTTTTATCATATGCTTCTTTTAAGTCTTTTTCCATTTTATTTTTATTATCAAGCTTTGCTTTTAATGATTTATTATGAAAATAATAGCCATTTTTTCCATTTTCTTTTATATAATACATGGCATCATCTGCATACATGATAAGCTCAGTTTTAGTCTTAGCATCTTCCGGAAATACAGATATTCCCAAACTATACTGAAGTGAAATACTAGTTCCTTGAATCATAATAGGTTCCTCAAGTTGCTTTTTCATATAATCAAGTACTTTAGTTATATCTCTCGTTGTTTTTATATTTTGTATTACAATTGAAAATTCATCTCCACCAAGTCTATATGCAACTGCATTTGATGGCAATTTTTCATCAAAAGTTCTTGCCAAGTACACTAAAAGTTCATCACCTGCGTCATGACCCATTGTATCATTTATTTGCTTAAATCCATCTAAATCCATAAAACATACTGCAAATTTATTTCCTTTTTTTATAAGTTTATCAAGGACAGATAAAAACAAATATCTATTTCCTCTCCCAGTAAGTTGGTCAGTATAGGCTTGTTTTTTTTCAATTTCTCTTTTTCTAATTTTTCTGTAGTTTATAAGTTGATACAAAACAAAGCCTAGTATAACCAACAAAAATATCTCTGCAATCTTTAAAAATGTAGGATTTGTAAGAAAATTCCACATATAAAAACCTCTCTTTTTAGTTTATTTTACAACTATATTTACAATTCTTGATTTTATAACAATTATTTTTTGTATTTGTTTTCCATCAATATATTGCGTTAATTTATCATCATTTTTAACTTGCTCTTTTATTTCCTCTTCTGAAAATGATGTTGGAACAGTTATTTTAAATCTAACCTTTCCATTTATTTGAACTGCAAGTTCAACATTACTTTCAATTATTTTAGATATATCATATTCAGGCCATTTTGAACTAAATATATGTCCTTCAAATCCAAGTCTTTCCCATAATTCTTCTGTAACATGTGAAGCAATAGGATTTAATATTTGTAAAAAAGGTGCAATATATTTCTTACTTACTTTTTCTTGTTTATATAACAAATTAACATATGTCATCATTGCAGCAATTGCAGTATTATATTTTTGCTCTTCATAATCTTCTGATACTTTTTTTATCGTTTTATTTAACTCTTTTTCAATTTCGTCATTTGTTATATCTTCATCAGTTGCAAATTCTTCAATTCTAGTTACTCTATCTAAGAATTTTTTACAACCTTTTACCCCATTTTCATTCCAAGGAGCTGAATCTTTGTAATCAGCTATAAATAATATATATGTTCTTAATGTATCTGCTCCATACTCTTTTACAATATCATCAGGATTAATAACATTTCCTTTTGATTTTGACATTTTATCTCCATCAGGTCCTAATATTAGTCCTTGTGTAGTTCTTTTAGAATATGGCTCTTTTGTAGGGACTAAACCAATGTCATACAAAAATCTGTGCCAAAATCTTGAGTATATAAGGTGACGCGTAACGTGTTCCATTCCACCGTTATAGCAATCAACTGGAAGCCAATATTTTAGTTTTTTACTATCTGCAAATTCATTGTTATTTTTTGGATCAATATATCTTAAGAAATACCAACTAGAGCCAGCCCACTGAGGCATAGTATCTGTTTCACGAGTTGCGTGTCCACCACATTTTGGACAAGTTGTATTTACAAAGCTATCAACCTTTGCAAGTGGTGATTTACCATCTTCACCAGGTATGAATTCTTCTAAGTCTGGAAGTTCAAGTGGTAAATCTTTTTCATCCATTGGAACAAGACCACATTTATCACATTTTACAATTGGAATTGGTTCTCCCCAATATCTTTGTCTTGCAAAAGCCCAATCTTTCATATGATAGTTTGTTTTTTGCATACCAATTTTATTTTCTATAATATATGCTATTATTTTTTCTTTTGCCTCTTCAACTGTAAGTGAGTTTAAGAAACCAGAGTTTACCATTATACCTGTTTGAATGTCAGTAAATGCTTCCTTATCCAAATTAACTTCTGAACTATCACTTTTTACTACTTGTTTTATATCAATACCAAATTTCTTTGCAAATTCATAATCTCTTGTATCATGGGCTGGAACGGCCATGATAGCTCCTGTACCATATCCCATCATAACATAATCTGTTACATAAAGTGGAATTACTTCATTTGTAACTGGATTTAAAATGTTAATACCTTCTACTTTAACACCTGTTTTCTCCTTAGATAGCTCTATTCTTTCAAATTCAGTTTTTCTTTTAGCCTCTTCTCTATATTTTACTATTTCATCAAAATTAGATATTCTATCTTTTAATTCATCAATTATAGGGTGTTCAGGTGCTATTGCCATATATGTTACACCAAATATTGTATCTGGTCTTGTTGTATAAACAACTAAATCATCACCAGTCTCATTAACTTTAAAATCTATTTGTGCACCATATGATTTTCCAATCCAATTTTTTTGTTCAATCTTTACACGTTCTGGGAAGTCAACTTCATCTAAACCTTCAAGTAGTTTATCTGCATATTCTGTTATCTTTAGCATCCATTCTTCTTTTTCAAGTTGAACAACATCACTATCACATCTATCACATTTTCCACCTTGAGACTCTTCATTTGCAAGAACAACTCTACATTTAGGACAAAAATTTACATATCCTTTTGATTTATATGCAAGTCCATGTTTGTATAATTGCAAGAAAATCCACTGTGTCCATTTATAATATTCAGGTTTTGTAGTATCTATAACTCTATCATAATCAAATGAAAAACCTACTGATTTTAATTGATTTGTAAAAGTTTCAATATTTTTATCTGTAACTTTCCTTGGATGAATTCCTGTTTTCATCGCATAGTTTTCTGTAGGAAGACCAAATGCATCAAAACCAATAGGAAATAACACATTATATCCTTGCATTCTTCTTTTTCTTGAAATAATATCCATTCCAATATATGCACGTATATGCCCTATATGCATACCAGCTCCTGATGGATATGGAAATTCAACTAAAGCATAGTATTTCTTCTTTGAAAAATCATCTGTTGCATTAAAGCATTTACTTTCTTCCCATATTTTTTGCCACTTTTTATCTATACTTTTATCATACATTATCTTTACACCCCATTACTTTACGTATCTTTCATATTCACTTTCAATAAATCTATCTGTCATACCAGATAAATAGTCTACTATTATTTGCTCTTTTTTATTATTCAATACGTATTCTTTGTTTTTATTATTTAAAAAGGTTTCATATATATTATTTGATTTTTTAGAATTATTTAATGCTACCAGATATACATCAAAAAGCTCATTAAAAATTCTAGTGTATCTTTCAACATCTTCTTTTGTATTAGCCTTCATGTAAATATTCTTCATATTGAAATCTTTTAATTTATCTATAGCTCTATATACCGTATCAGACATTGATATATACGGCTTGTTAAAGCTATTTTCAATTATATCTAAAATAATACTATTCATAATCTCAGAGTTTTTAGTTCCAAGTACTCTTTTTATATCTTCTGGAATATCCCTTTCTGCAATTACCTTAAGTCTCATTGCATCTTCTATATCCTTCCCGATGTATCCTATTACATCAGAAATTCTAACAATACATCCCTCTATTGTCATAGGAATTAATTCATAATTATTTTTTTCATCATCAAGACATGATTCATACTCTTTTTTAAATGTTGTTAAATCTTTTTTTACAGGAGCATACTTACTTTGTAACATTTCCCCATTATGGCACATTATTCCATCTAGTACTTGAAGAGTAAGATTACAGCCATTTCCACCATTTTCTATTTTAGTAAACATTCTTACACTGTTTAAGTTATGTGCAAAAGTCTTTCCGATTTTTTCTTTGGAAATATTATTTAGTATTATTTCTCCTGCATGACCATATGGAGTATGTCCAACATCATGACCTAGTGATATTGCCTCACATAAATCTTCATTTACTCCTAGCGCTCTAGCTATAGTTCTTGCTGCCCTACTTACAAATTGTACATGTGTTATTCTTCTTGATATATTATCATTTTCAATATCACTATATACCTGAGTTTTATCTATATATCTTGTATACGTAGAAGAGTGTATTATTTTATCTACATCTCTTTCAAATTCCAGCCTTATATCTTCTTTTTCACTTTTTTCTCTTATAGCATCAGATGATAAACAAGCAAAAGACGTCAAATTTTCTTCTGATCTTTGCATTTGTTTTTTTATTTCACTAAAATTATCCACCTTTTACTCTACCTCCTTCAAAATTATAGCAACATATTAATTGCACCTTCCACACATTCAATTTCAAGTGGAAAATTAGGACCTGGGTCACCATCAACATCTGGAAGATCACATTTTCCTTTTGTTTTAGTAATTTTTATCCATTTTTCCTTTGAGTATATTATATTTTTATCAGTATAATGGGTTTTTGCAAGTAATTTTCCCGCAAGCAAACTTGTATCTGCAATATTACAATCTTTAATTATTAACATATCAAGGAGTCCATCTTGAATGCTTGAATTATCACAGAACGCATCTATTCCACCAACACTACTACCATTAAATACTAACATTACTTTTACTTTTTCAATGTATATATCATTTTCTGTCTCTATTTTCACTTCAAATGGTTTAAATTTTACCATTTGATTTACAGCAGTTATGAAATATGAAAGCATACCAAGAGAATTTTTTAAATTTGGATCTACTTTCTGAGATACATTAGTAAATAATCCTGCTGAACATATATTAACAAAATATTTATCATTTACTTTACCAACATCAACAGGCTGAACATTGAAAGTTAGTAATTTATCTATACACTCTGAAAAATTTTGTGGCATTTTTAGATGTCTTGCAAAATCGTTTGAGGTACCTGCAGGTATAACACCAAGTGGAGTTTTAATATTATTTTTCATCATAACATTAACAACTCTATTTACAGTACCATCACCACCTGCAACAACAATTGCACTATATCCATCTTTATCTACATCTTTTAAAAATTCATATAAATTTGTATTATTTGCTGCTCTAAATATAGATACCTCTATATCATTATCCATAAATTTTTCTATAATAGGATCTAAAAAATATTTGAATTTACTTTGACCTGCTCCAGAATTATATATTAATTTTATTTTTTTCAAGTTTACTCATCCTTTCTGGAATTTTTCATACTAATTATATTACATATCTATTGTTATTTCAAGAGAAAATGCCAAAATATAGAAAAAACGGATATTTTAATAATCATATTAAATCCCCGTTTTTTTACATATTTAATTAATTTTTATTAAGTCCTTTCGTTTGAATTTCATCTGTGCTATCAGTTATTCCGTCAATTGAAAATTCACTAACATTTCTATTTGTAACTTTAGACATAAATTTGGTATTGTAATTATACAAATAAATTCCCATTTCATTCTTTACTTTATAAAACACTGTATCATCTACATTTTGCAATATTTGTACAGAACCATATATAACCTTTTCCTTAGAGTTATCTGACAAACTTACACTCCATAACGAATTACTATCTGAAGGATTTATATAATATAATTTACCATTTGAAACAAATAAATATTTATTTCCATCTATTTCTTTAATATTTCCCTTATCTGATATTCCAACTGCATCAGAAAGTGAAGTACTATTACTACCATCTTTTCCTATTTTATATATTTTATTTCCATCTGCTTTATTTACAAAATATATGCTATTTTCATCTTGAATTATATATGAAACATTTTGACTATCAGTAAGTTTTAATTCAGAGCCACCTTCAAGATCATATCTTACCAATATTTTTTTAGTTTTTTCTAGTTTAGCAACATATAAATTATTGTTATCAACTAATACTTCTGATACATTATCTATAGAAAATTCCTTGTTTTCTTTAGTATTTACATCAATATAACTTAACTTGTTATTTGCAATATAATAAATTCTTGTATCTGTTAAAGTATACTTTTCGACCCCAGAATTAACTAAAGTTTCCGTTTCAGAATTTTCTTTAGAAAATCTACATAAAGCACCATTTTTAATTCCATAAATATAATTATTTTTTGAAATTATATCATGCATTCCACTATTTTGATATATTAATGTATCATTAAATCCATCTGTTCTAATTGAGTTTAATGAGTAAACAGGATCATAAGTATACCCTTCTGTTACATAATACATATTATATACTTTCTGATTACTTACTCCATCACCTTCTACATACTTATAATTGTTTGATTTACTATATACATAAAATTGAAAAAATACATAAACTGCTAAAATAACTAAAGCTCCTACCATTATATATGAAATCTTACTTTTTTTCTTAAGACTTTGTTTCTGCTTTTTCTTTCTTTTTAAATATTCTTTTCTTGTAATTTCTTCTTCAGGATTTAGTTGTAATCTTGTCAAAATTATCAACTCCTTTTCTTTTGTCATATACATAATTATTATATACTACTTTTTAAATTTTGTAAATAATTTTATATCAGATTTTATATAAATTTTAGAGGAAAATTTAGCTAAAAAATGCAAAGAAAAAGTAATTTAAAGAAATATATTTAAGTCATTTATATTAAGTATTACATTTGCGCCTTCGCGAATTAAAAAATTAGAAAAAAAGCAATTTTTATTCCACATATCTCCAGGTATGACTAAAATATCTTTTCCAAAATCTAAAAAATTACCCACTAACGTATTAGAATAACTAGTATATTTTGCTTCTGGAATTAATATAACATCTGCAATTGTTAGCATAGATATAATATTGTAAAGATTAAAAATATATAAATTATTTATATCCAATCTTTCTATTTCAATTGCCCTTAACTCACTTACATTTTCTATATTCACTATACTTATATTACAAGAGTTCTTCTTTATATTTTTGCTACCTATGCACACATTTATATTTTCTTTTACATTTTTGCAATTTAAAAAATATTTGCATTTTTCTATTCCATACTTACTTGTATTGTTATCACAAAAAATATATAGCTTTTTTCTAGTACAATTTAATAGATTTGTATTTCCATATACAAACGTATAAAGATATTTGTCATTAATTTTTACTTTTTGTATTCTAATATTCATATTATGAATTATATTTAATAATTTTTCTGATTGGATTTTTAATTTAGAACATACTAATTTATTTATAACTTCATTTGAAAAAAACATTTTATTTTTGATTAAAATTTGCTTAAACTTTAAACTATTATTTGAAATCTCATACATTTCTTTTATACTTCCAAAAGAAACTTCAAATTTCGAATATAAAGATGATTCTAGCTTCTGTAAAGAACACAGAAGCCAGAATATATATTTTTCTTCTATTTTACATCTCCACCTTTTCTAATACAATATTTCCAATTTTTCCATTTTTTATATCATCAAGAAGTACATTTGCAGCCCTTGACATATCCACATTTCCACCTGATACTAAGCATCCTCTTCTTCTACCAATTACTTCTAAAATATCATATGAATCAAGTTCATCCAAAAGTTCTTCTTCAATAGAATATGAATCTACAAGCAACTTTTTATATCCTTCATTGATTAGTAAATTAATACCTGAACATGCAAGTTCTTCATTGTCTACTACTTCTAGTTTGACATTACCAGTTAAAGCAAGCTTTACACCTGCATTATTTTCATCTAGACGTGGCATAAGAATTCCTGGTGTATCTAGAAGTTCTATATCACTTCCAACTCTTATCCATTGATTTTTTCTTGTAACACCTGGTTTATTTGATGTAGCAGCTGCATTTCTATTTGCAATTTTATTTATTATTGTTGATTTTCCAACATTTGGAATACCTGCAATTAAGCACCTATATATAGGTTTTACTTTTATATTTTTACTACTATATTTCTTTTCATATATCTCTTTTCCCTGTTTTCTTATTTCATTAACAAGTTTTGAAATATTTTCAGATTTATTTGCATTTGTTAAAACACAAACATCTCCTCTATTTTTATAATAATCTTCCCATTTTGTAAGTTCTACTTTATCAGCTAAATCTGATTTATTAAGTACAACTATCCTTTTTTTATCTTTTGCAAGCTCGTCCATTAACTTATTATGGCTTGCAATTGGTACTCTAGCATCCAGTATTTCCACAACTACATCTATTAATTTCAAATTATTTTTTATATCGTTTTGTGCTTTTACCATATGTCCTGGGAACCAATTTAAACTAACTGTTGTAGAATTTCCTTGAACATTATTATTCTTCTTTTCTGCTCTTGCTTTTCTTTTTTGATACATGTCCATAATTTTTCACTTCCTTCTTATTGCAAATTATCATTTTCGTAATATGGATTTGATGATTTATAATAATACCTTGGCACATTTTTAATTTTATATTTTTCGCCTTTTTTTACATTCTTAATAATTTCATGTGCTGGTTCTAAGTATGCATCCATACTATCAGCATAATTTATAATTATAACTTCAAGCATTTTAGGTAAAACTATTGCTCCCCATTCACTATATTCATTCATATGACTGCCTATCATATGTATAACCTGATTTTTAAACTGCTCATCTATATCATATTTTTTTAAATAATCCTCAACAATATGCGTTCCTTCATAAGAATGTCCTAATAAATCCATACTATTACCATTTATAGAATTATAATCTTCACTATTAGTAAAATCATTAAAATCATTACATTTTCCTATATCGTGTACTAATGCGCCAAAAATTATTAAATCTTTATCTACATCTAATTTAGGATATAAATCGCAAATTGTCATTGCATTATTTGTAACACTATATAAATGAAATAATAAACCGCCTTTATAAAAATGATGTGAGCCAGGCGTAGCAGGTTTATTTACTAACTTATCTTTATAATCAGTATATATTTTTTGGCAACAATCTTTTAATATTGGATTTTTAATCATATCGGCTATTTTTAAACATTCCTTATAAATACTTTCTAATTTTTCACTATTCATAATATTTTCTCCTTTATTTTTACTATTTATATTATAATTTATCTGTTTCTTCTATTAGTAAATCAAAACCTGATTTATACAATCTATCTTGTTTAACTCTGTATTTTTCAAATTCAATTAATGCCTTATTACAAGTAATTTCATGAGATATTTTACCTGCATCTTTAAGTACATCTAAATTATCTGCTAGCAGAAATTTATCAATTCTAGATGACCAATCTTCAATTGTCATAGGAATATGTCTTTTTGCTCTATTTTCTGCTAAATCTAAAAATGCTGATACTATAGGTTCTAAACTTTCTAATTCTTCTTTACTTAAATAATTTTTGGCTATTACTACATCTGTTTCTAATTACTTTTCTGTTACCTTCATTTTGAACTAGTAAGAATTTCTTACTAGTTGAATTTTGTTACAATTCATAGCTATCATATATCTCATTAATATGCATAGTAATATTATTTCTAGTTGTATTAAATAATTAACCTATTGATTTTTGAGTTAACCACAAATCACCATCTTCAAATCTGACCTCTATTCCTTTATCATGAGTTTGTCTTTCAAAAATCAAGAACTCAGCACTACTACTTCTAATTATTAAGTCTTTTGCCAATTACATTATCTCCTTTTTCGTTTTATTGCAAAATATTATCTGTAAAGTTTAATAACTAATAGTATTATACAATATAAGAATCTTTTTGTCTAGTTTTAGATGTTAATAAACACACTATTTTATAAAAGGTTGTACTATTTGAGCCACCTTGTTAAATACCAGCTATTTTTGCATAAAAAACACCATTTTTTGGTAATTTTGGTGCTTTTGGAAGCTTTTTTTACTAAAATGTACATCATCTAAATAGTCTTTAACCTCTTTATTTATAAGGATTTCGTAAAATTATCAATAAAATATAATCCAATCAATTAATTCCGACTGATGTAAAACTTTTTTCTTTATCTTTTTTCTCCTGTCTCATTTTTCTTTTTTGATACATATCCATTATTTTTCACTTTCTTTATTTCTTATATTTATTTTTTAAATTAACCACAATATTGAATGTATTTAATATTACTTCAGACATTTTTTTATTATTTGACATATTAGTATACCTCATACTCATGTTATCCTTAGTTATTTCATATTTATTACTAGTACATAATACTTCATAATTGATACCAGTATCTTCATAAAATTTATTGGTATCATAAAAGCCATTTCTTAAATAAAAATTTTTACGTCTAACACTTATATTATCAACAGGTACATCAACTGATAAAAATAATAGTTTATATTTTTCTTTCAACTTTCTTAATATTATAGAACCATAATTTTTATTTCTTAAACTAGGTTCTACTGCTAAATACATAAGATAATATGCGTTTTTGCAATTAACAACATAGCACATTCCTATCATCATATCATTATCAAAAATTGCATATAAATCCGAATTATTTTCCTTAGAACATTCCTATAATATCCAGAAAGGAAACATTTCATTTTCAGGAAACGAATTTAAATATAATTCTTCTATTTTATTTACATATTTACTATTATTTATATATTTAAAAGTCATTATTTCACCTATTTTATTCCTTCAACTTTCTTGTATTCTTTATTTTCTAATTGTTTCTTTTTTCTTTCTAGTTATTTCAAGCTCTTTTTAGGTGTTGGTATTTCTTCAGGCATCATTTCACAAATTTTAGTTTAAAATTAAATTTTTTTACCCATTACTGTAGGTCTATCATCCCAAATATTAATTCTGTTATTTATATTACTAATTAGTGAAATAATATTCCTAGGATTTTCTACTCCTTCAAACCCCATTGAGTTTTTAATTTGTTCAATTAAATTATTAGCATAAAAATTAAAAGAGATATCCCCATAATTATTTTTTTCTCTTGTAACTCCCATATATTCTATATCGGATATTTTTTCAATTCTAAATCCATTTTTTGAAGTATATAGAGCAATTCTTTTATTTGTAACAAAATACTCATTATTTTTACTTTTATATTTTAATAATATATTATAAACCAATCCATAAATTAAACAAATTGTTAATATGCCCAAAATAATAACAAACATAAAAATATTACTATTTAATAATATTAGCCCATTTCTTATTAATATTATAATTAATGTCCAAAATAATAACAATATAACAAACCCTAATAAAAATCTACCAAATTGTTTGCTAACTTTACTAACATCTGAAACACCATAAAATAATAGTTCTTCATTTTCTTCTAATTTATTTATAAACTCATTTTTCATTTATCTTCCCCCTATAATTTATTAAATATCCATATTATATAAATTATTTTCTCTATACCGTTATTTTATTTCATCAATCGTTTTCTCATTATATAATTTCTTTTTAATAAATTTAAACTAATCATCTTTTGTATTATATCATATTTGTATTTATTTATAAAGTACAACACCCCAAAATATTTTTATCCCAATTTAAAACTAATTACTATTTTTATATTTCTTTTTTCTTAGTTAAATTCATTGTCATTTTTTATTTAATTACTGTATTTATTAATTATTAAAACATTTTTTACCCATCACAATCACAAAAGCACTATGTACAAACATAAAAAATATATATATGGAGGTATTTATGAAAAAGAAAATTTCAT
>ERZ772889.749-NODE-749-length-33595-cov-12.259690_pt1 | contig 33595 bp, 27 predicted proteins | sample MGYA00512127_ERZ772889 | MGnify/ENA primary metagenome ERZ772889 (study PRJEB29015, sample SAMEA2737689) | human gut metagenome | biome: human gut; feature: human-associated habitat; material: faeces | place: China | collected 2012 ...
AAGCGAGCCCTTCTCGAAGGACTCGCTTAAAAAAGGCCGTCACAGTTATTGTGACGGCCTCTGAAATTCAAAATGATCAATTGCTGTACAGCTTCTGAGAAATTACTCCTCTGTCTGCTCTGCAGAATTATCCTCAAGTGCTTTCATGCTGAGGCTGATCTTTCTGTCTTCGCCATTGAAATCAACAACCTTAGCCTCGATCTCCTGACCGATGGAAAGTACATCAGATGGTTTAGCAACATGCTCTCTGGAGATCTGAGATACATGAAGAAGTGCATCTACTCCAGGTGCAAGCTCAACAAATGCACCGAAATCTGTCATACGTGCAACTTTACCCTTTACTACGTTTCCTACTGCGAAGTCCTCAGCAGCTGTAAGCCATGGGTTCTCCTCCGGGAATTTAAGGGAAAGTGCGATCTTGTCTCCGTTGATCTCTTTGATAAGAACTTTAAGTGTTTCGCCAACTGTGAATACTTTCTTCGGGTTCTCTACTCTGCCCCAGGACATTTCGGAGATGTGAAGAAGTCCGTCTGCTCCGCCAAGATCGATGAATGCACCGAAATCTGTAACGTTCTTAACTGTTCCTTCAACTGTGTCGCCAACATGGATTCTCTCCATTAATTCTTTCTGTTTCTCTGCTTTCTCAGCAAGAAGAAGCTGTTTACGGTTACCAATGATACGTCTTCTTCTTGGATTGAATTCAGTGATAACGAATTCGATTTCTTTATCTGCATATTTTGAAAGATCTTTTTCGTATGTGTCGGAAACAAGGCTTGCAGGAATAAATACTCTAGCCTCTTCTACATTTACACAAAGACCACCGTCAAGTACCTGTGTTACAGGAGCTTTCAGCACTTCCTGAGATTCGAAAGCAGCCTCCAGACGTTTGTTGCCTTTTTCTGCAGCAAGTCTCTTGTAAGTCAGGATAACCTGTCCTTCACCGTCATTGACTTTCAGCACTTTTGCTTCCATGCTGTCGCCAACATGAACTGCATCTGTGAGTACAAGTGAAGCATCATTGGAATATTCACTCTTGGTGATAATACCGTCTGCTTTATAACCGATATTCAGGATGATCTCATCATCTTTTACATCAATGACTGTACCCTGTACGATCTCTCCATTTCTGATTGTTTTTACGGAATCCTCCAGCATCTGTTCAAAACTCAATTCTGACATGTTCTTGAACCTCCTCAATAATTTTCTTTGGGGTGGATGCCCCTGCTGTGATACCTACATAACTACTGTGATGGAACATTTCAGAATCCAAGTCTACAGGTGTTTGTATATAGTAAGTATTTCCACATTCCTCTTTGCATATTTCAAACAGCTTTTGAGTATTGGAACTATGTCTGCCGCCAATGACAAGCATAGTGTCTACCTCTCCGGCTATGTTTTGCGCTTCTTTCTGCCGTTCTTCAGTAGCATTACAAATAGTGTTTAAAATATCGCCCATATTTAAAACACTATTATCATACCTCTTTTTGCAGAGAATTTCAACTAATTCTTTAAATTTGTTGTAATTAAATGTCGTCTGTGATACAACGCATATATCTTTTCCATTTGGGGGTGTAAACTGCTCAGTATCTTTTCTGCCCTTCAAAACAGTGTAAGAACCCTGACACCAGCCGCAGATTCCTTTGACTTCAGGATGATCAGGATCGCCAAAAATAACAACGTGTTTTCCTGCATGACTCTGTTTTTCTACAATGCGGTGTATTTTCAGCACGAAAGGACAGGTGACATCTACATAGTTCAGATGATTCTCTTTTAATTCCTGATAGATTGCCTTACCAACACCGTGGGAACGAATGACAACAGTTCCTTCTGTAAGAGATGGCAGGTCTTTTTCTTCAATTACCTGTACTCCTTTGGCAGCAAGATCAGTAACCACTTCTTCGTTATGGATGATCGGCCCCAATGTATAAATAGGATGAGTGCCTTCTTCAATCAACTGATAAACTTTATCTACTGCACGTTTTACACCAAAGCAGAATCCGGCGGTTTCAGCAACTTTAACTTTCATGAGAAGCTCCTTCTTCTGTTCTGGCTCTGAAGATTTCAAGAATACGGTCAACGACCTGTTCTATCGTAAGATCAGAAGAATCCACAAGTACTGCATCTTCGGCCTGTCGAAGAGGGGAAATTTCACGATTCATATCACGCTGGTCACGCTCTTCAATATCCTTCTGGATATTATCCAGATCACAGACAGTACCTTTTTCCTGAAGTTCCAGATAACGTCTTTTGGCGCGGGTAAGAGAACTTGCAGTAAGGTAGATTTTTACATCGGCATCAGGAAGGATTGTTGTGCCAATATCACGTCCATCCATAACTACACTCATATCTTTTGCAAGTTTGCGCTGAAGACTGAGCAGTTTTTCGCGGACACGCGGCACGGCAGAACTTACAGACGCCATATTTCCAACTTCTTCTGTGCGAAGATAGGCATTTACATTTTCTCCATTCAAAAGGACAATCTGTTCACCGTTCTGATATTCAATGGAGATTTCAGCATTCTGGCAAACTTCGCCGATCTGTTCTTTGTTGGTTCGGTCTACATTTTTATGGAGAAGGTAAAGTGCCATGGCACGATACATTGCTCCTGTATCGACATAAATAAATGATAATTCTTTGGCTACACGTCTTGCGATCGTGCTTTTACCGGCACCTGCCGGTCCATCAATTGCAATATTGTAGATCATTATATATCCTCCTCTTTATTCCGACATACATCTGTTGCTGCGAGATATGCGGTTGACCATGCAATCTGAAGATTGTATCCACCGGTCACAGCATCAAGGTCGAGTACTTCTCCAATAAAATACAGATTTTTTATAAGTTTTGATTCCATGCTTCCGGGTTGGATATCTTTTACGGATACACCACCCCGGGTAATAACTGCCTCAGAAAAACCGCCAAGTCCTGTAATGGTAAATGGAAAGGCCTTTACCAGAGGACCGAATGCAAGACGGGACTCTCGTGAAATATCATGAATGATTTTATCGCCCGAAATCGGTCCGATGCCGATAATCACAGGAGTCAGCGAAGATGGAAAAAGCACACCAATCACATTTTTGAACTGTTTATTCTGAGCAGCGGAAAATTCCCGGAGAATGCGATCATCCAACTGTTCGTGGGATAAAGCAGGTTTGAGGTCAAGAAAGGCGTTCAGTTCTTCTCCCTTCTGGAGAAACTTTCCTATTTTGGCACTGGCAGACAAAACCAGGGGGCCGGTGATACCAAAATGAGTGAACATCATTTCACCAAAATCCTGATAAACAGTTTTTTTGCCTCGTTTAATCGTCAGTTCTACATTTCGCAGAGAGAGTCCCTTCATGAGAGGAATGTAATCTTCTCTGGTTGTAAGTGGAACGAGAGACGGAATACATTCGGTGACTTTATGGCCTGTTTCGGTAGCAAAGCGATATCCATCTCCGGTAGAACCGGTTGTTGGATAAGACAGTCCTCCGGTAGCAACGATTACAGAATCAGAGGTGTATACAGTATGATCTTTTAACTTTACACCGCTTGCTATACCATTTTCTGTTAGGATTTCTAAAACCTCACAATGAAACCGAATCTGTACATGATATTTTTTCATCAGTCTTTCAAGACCATGAATGATATCAGAGGAGTGGTCTGATATCGGAAAAACACGGTTGCCACGCTCTGTCTTAAGTGGAACACCGGCTTCTTCCAGCAGATGCATCATATCCTGACTCGTGAAAGAATAAAATGCACTGTAAAGAAATTTTGGATTGCTCATAACTGCCTGAAGAAGTTCTTCCGGATCACAGTTATTTGTAACATTACAGCGTCCCTTGCCTGTAATATATACTTTCTTTCCGAGTTTTTCATTCTTTTCGAATAATAAGACTTCACAACCATTTCGTGCTGCAATGACAGAAGCAAGCATTCCCGCAGCTCCGCCACCGACAATAATCACTTTGTTCATAGGTTCCCTTTCTGCAAAGCAGGCCCGCCAGATAATCTGACAGGCCTGCACCTTTGTTTTATACCGGATATGCTCCGTTCTTTGTATCTGCTGCTTTTTCGTCTACTTTTTTCTCCTGTGCCTGACGGTATTTGAAGAAATCAGTAGCAACCTGAGGGAACAGTGCATAGGACAGAACGTCCTCATCCTGCTCTTTATACTGTGCCATCTCGCCTTCAAGTTTGCCCAGCTCATTCTCAAGAAGATCTGCCGGACGGCATGTGATCGGCTGTGTGTCACCGATACATTTCTTCTGAACTTCTGGATTGAATGGTTTTGCTGTAGCACCATATTTTCCGCTGAGAACATCTTTTGTCTCTTTGGTAACCATCTTGTATCTCTCGCCCATGAGAACGTTAAATACAGCCTGTGTACCAACGATCTGAGAAGACGGAGTAACAAGCGGCGGCTCACCAAGGTCTTTACGTACACGCGGAACTTCCTCAAGAACATCATAGAACTTGTCTTCTGCATGCTGCTCTTTCAGCTGGGAAGTAAGGTTGGATAACATACCACCTGGTACCTGATACAGAAGAGTCTTGATGTTTACGCCAAGGTTCTTCGGATTCAGAAGCCCGCTCTCAAGAGCCTCGTCACGCATTGGACGGAAGTAGTCTGCGATCTCAGCAAGAAGCTGCTGATCAAATCCAGTATCATATGGAGTGCCTTTGAAGGTCTCAACCATAACCTCAGTTGCAGGCTGGGAAGTACCCAGTGCAAATGGAGACATTGCAGTATCGATAATATCAACACCAGCTTCAACAGCTTTTAAGTAAGTCATGGAAGCTACACCAGAGGTGTAATGTGTATGAAGATCGATCGGGATCTTAACAGTCTCTTTCAGGGCTGTAACAAGCTCAGTTGCCTTATATGGAAGAAGAAGGCCGGCCATATCTTTGATACAGATAGAGTCTGCACCCATTTCCTCAATACGTTTTGCAATGCTTGTCCAGTACTCAAGAGTATACGCATCACCAAGTGTATAGGAAAGAGCAACCTGTGCATGGCCATGCTCTTTGTTTGCAGCATGTACAGCAGTCTGAAGGTTACGAAGGTCATTCATACAGTCGAAAATACGGATGATATCGATACCATTTGCCAGAGATTTCTGAACAAAATACTCTACTACATCATCAGCGTATGGACGATATCCAAGAATGTTCTGGCCACGGAAAAGCATCTGCAGCTTTGTGTTCTTGAATCCTGCACGTAATTTACGAAGTCTTTCCCACGGATCCTCATGAAGGAAACGAAGGCTTGCATCGAAAGTAGCACCGCCCCAGCACTCAACTGCATGGTAGCCTACTTTATCAAGTTTATCAACGATTGGAAGCATCTGCTCTGTTGTCATACGGGTTGCAATCAGGGACTGATGTGCATCACGCAGAATGGTTTCCACAATTTTAACAGGTTTTTTTTCAATTTCTGCCATAATTGTTCTCCTTATTTATTTAGTTCATCCGGACTTCCCGGTTTCACTATAGAAAGCCGGGAAAAATCCGAATTTCTGGTATCATTATTAGATTCCGTAAATAGCCATAAATGCTCCGGCAGCAACGGCTGTACCGATAACACCGGCAACGTTTGGTCCCATTGCATGCATCAGAAGGAAGTTGGTAGGATCTGCCTCAGCACCAACCTTCTGGGAAACACGGGCTGCCATAGGTACCGCAGATACACCGGCGGAACCGATAAGCGGATTGATCTTGCCGCCTGTAAGCTTGCACATAACCTTTCCGAGCATAACACCGCCGAAAGTACCACATGCAAATGCCACAAGACCTAATACAACGATCTTCAAAGTATCCACATTCAGGAATGCCTCTGCACTTGTGGAAGCACCAACAGATGTACCAAGAAGGATAACTACGATGTACATAAGTGCATTGGAAGCTGTCTCTGTAAGCTGTTTTACAACGCCGCACTCTCTGAACAGGTTACCAAGCATAAGCATACCAACCAGAGGAGCTGTTGTCGGAAGAATCATGCAGACAACGATTGTGATTACGATCGGGAAGAGGATCTTCTCAAGCTTGGATACAGGGCGAAGCTGCTCCATCTTGATCTTACGCTCTTTCTCAGTGGTAAACAGTTTCATGATCGGAGGCTGGATGATCGGAACCAGTGACATATAAGAATATGCAGCCACGGCGATCGGTCCCATAAGAGCAGTCTGACCAAGCTTACCTGCAAGGAAAATGGAGGTCGGGCCATCTGCACCACCGATAATAGAGATTGCTGCTGCTGCTTTTCCGTTGAATCCAAGGAAGATTGCAAGGAAGTAAGCCATATAGATACCGAGCTGTGCTGCAGCACCCATCAGGAAGCTCTTCGGATTCGCGATCAGCGGACCAAAGTCTGTCATAGCACCTACACCCATAAAGATAAGGGAAGGAAGAATACTCCACTCATCAAGGATGTAGAAGTAATGAAGAAGACCACCAACACCGTTGGACATGTCTTCCGGATTTGCCATAATGTCCGGATAAATATTAACAAGGAGCATACCAAATGCAATGGGAACAAGCAGAAGAGGCTCAAATCCCTTTGCAATGGCAAGATATAAGAATACACAAGCAACCACGATCATCAGGTAGTTTCCCCATGTCAGGTTAAAAAAAGCAGTCTGATGGATCAGGTTGGACAAAGTGTCTGCTACGTAAGACATCCTATTACCTCCCGACTTAGTTCATTGTTGCCAGGGTATCTCCATTTTCTACAGAGGCACCTTCTGCAACATCAATGCTTGCAACGGTTCCGTCCTGAGGAGCTACAACCGGGATCTCCATCTTCATGGATTCCAGGATTACAATGTTGTCTCCGGCTTTTACAGCCTGTCCAACGCTTGCTGCGATTTTCAGAACCTTTCCAGGTACGGAAGCTGCAACCTTAACTGCGCCTGCTCCGGCTGCTGCCTTCGGAGCTGCCTTCGGTGCAGGTGCTGCCTTCGGAGCAGCTGCAGGAGCTGCAGCTGCTGGTGCAGAAACGCTTCCTGTCTCTTCAACAGTTACTTCATATGCTGTTCCGTTAACGGTAATTGTATAACTTTTCATTTTAGGATCCTCCTGTATTTATCTCTTTTTACGATTGATTTTGCGGATGGAACGAACAACGAATCCATCTGTAGTGGTTCCCTCAGCTGCTGCAATTGCTGCTGCGATAACCGCGATCAGTTCTGTATCGTCTGCTTCTGCTGCTTCCACTGGTGCTGCCACCGGTGCAGGGGCAGGGGCTGCTGCAGCCTGAGCTTTTTTCTTTGCTTCCGGATTCGGGATGAATCTGAACAGATAGATCAGGAAGCTCAGGAAAATAAGAACGATGAATACAATTGCAATACCCATGATAGTATTCATAACAGCTCTTCTTAAGGTCTCAGCCATGGAGTACTGTACATCAACAGTAAGGGATGTAGGTGCTCCTGTAGAAGCATCGAAAATATAAACGAAATTTGCATCTGCTTTCTCAAAGGAGACCGGTACAGTAACGGTATATCCGTCGTCAGAAGCCTTCACCTCTGTCTCTCCGGTTCTCTCCTTTAAAGCCCCAACTTCATCCTTGGAGCCTGCCCATGCAGTCATTGCTCCAACAGTAAACTCATCAGATGACTTGGTATAATTCTCAATATCTTCATCACTGAGAGCAATGATGGTATCGGTAAGTCCCTCAGCGGTAGTGACCAGGGTCTGCTTTACCGTGTCATCTACCTCATCAGCTGCCCATACGGAGGATACTCCGGTAAGAGTGAGAACTGCCATCATGAGAAGTACTGTGCAAAGGGAGGATACTTTCTTAAAAATCTGTTTCATATGCTCCACCTCGCTTAGACCGTGCCGTGTTTCTTGGACGGACGTTCTTCCCTTTTTGTGAACAGCATTTCAAATGCACCGATCACATATTTTCTTGTATCAGCCGGGCTGATAATGGTGTCAACATATCCTCTTGCTGCTGCAGAGGAAACAGAGTTCTGAAGTTCTCTGTACTCAGCTGCTTTCTCAGTAAGAGTTGCTGCGTCATCGCCTGCATACATGATCTTGGCTGCAAGGTCTGCATCCATCATACCGATCTCTGCGTTCTCCCATGCGTATACCATGTCTGCACCGATTGCTTTGCTGTTCATAGCTGTGTAAGCGGTTCCAAATGCTTTGCCGATCACAACGTTAACCTTCGGAACAGTAGCGTCTGCAAATGCATGAACCAGTGCTCCGACAGATTTCGCCATCATCTTCTCGCCACATACAGTAGCCTTAAAGCCGTTTACATTTGTAAGAGTAAGTACCGGGATCTCGAAAGCGTCACAGAATTTTACGAACTCTGCTGCTTTTCTTGCACCGCGTGCACTAAGGGTTCCATCAGACTCCCATACCTTTTTGCCTTCTGCATCATAGCTCTCGCTTCTGTTTGCAACAGCACCAACGGTAGCGCCGTTCAGTCTGATAAATCCAACAGCAACACTCTTGCCGTAGTCAGCTTTTACCTCGAAGAACTGGCCGTTATCAGCGATTCTGGAAAGTGCAATGGCTGTGTCGCCTGTGCAGTTCTCAATATCCTCGCATACACGGTTCAGGTCGTCTGTGCACTCCATGTAAGAATCAGTGTCTTCGCAGTTAGATGGCAGATATGTTACGAGTTCACGGATTTTTCCAAGGATCTCGTCCTCAGTGCCGATTCCGTCTACAAGACCTGTCTCTTCGCTCTGGAATCTGGCAGAGGATGTGTCACATTTGGAAACGTGATTGCCTTCAAGGGCGTTCGGGGTGTTTACAAACAGTTTGCCTTTCTTCTCTTCAACAAATGTGAAGTCTGTCAGTGCCGGTACAAGTGCCATACCACCACCGCAGGTACCGAAGATACCTGTGATCTGTGGGATCAGTCCGGATGCCAGAGTCTGTTTCATATAAATTTCACCGAATGCTTCCAATGCGTCAGTTGCCTCCTGAAGACGGAGACCTGCACAATCGATCAGGCCGATCACCGGAGCACCGGTCTTCATAGCCATATCATAAAGTCTGGTAATCTTCTTGGCATGCATTTCACCAACGGTTCCGTTCAGTACGGAAACATCCTGGCTGTACACATACACCAGATTTCCATCGATTACACCATATCCGGTAATAACACCGTCTGAAGGTGCTTTTTTCTCAGTCATGTTGAAATCTGTATTTCTGGCTGTTACACTTTGGCCGATCTCAACAAAACTGTTCGCGTCAAGCAAAGAAGTGATTCTTGTGCCCGCTAAACTTTGTGTTGCGTTACTCATTCTTTCTTGCCCTCCATTTTATAATAATTTAAAAGTATAACCAAAAATTCTGCCGATTCTAATTGTACATTTTTTCACACAATTTTTCAATAGTTTTCCGTGTTTTTATGCAAAAAAATCCCTCGATTTTCGGGGGATTTTTTTATATATCATACATATTCCGTCAGGCTTTTTAGTGAAAAAAGTCATGAAACACCTTGTTTGCGCACCATAAATAGGTGATTTTGACAATATTGCGATCTGCTGTCACAAAATAGTTATCCAGGACAAGTTCTCCAAGACAAAAAGTGACCTGACCAATTTTCTGCCCCTTTTTCACAGGTGCTGTCAAATTTTTCTCAATACGCAGATGGCAGGTAATCTTTTCCCCTTCTTTCAGAAGGATCTGTTTCTTTTTGTCAGAATCAGATGCCTGAATCCGGCCATTTATATATACATCTGCGAAACCTGTCCCAGTTTCTGTGAAAATTCTCCCGGAATTTTCCTGGTTTTCCTTACCAGATTCTTTCCCGCTGCTTTCGTCAGTCCCATCCTTTACTGGTATAGCCGGAATCTCCGGCTCCTGCCAATAGGTTTCCTTGTGAAAATTTGCTTTGCCATATTCCAGCAGTTTCATGGCATCTTTCCATTTATATGTCTTATTATTCGGCCAGCCGCAGCCAAGAAGGGAAATAATAAATTTTCTTTCCTCATTTTCACAGGCTGCCACATAACAATAACCCGCATTTCCTGTAAAACCGGTTTTTCCTGAAATGGCATCCGGAGTCATATCAAGAAATGCATTTGCATTATGGACGGAAAACTGACGTTTTCCTGTAATATCAGAAAAAGAATAATCCCTGGTCTGTGTGATATGAAGAAATGCTTTATTTTTCACAGCATAGCTCATGATCAAAGCCAGATCTCTTGCGGTAGTCTGATGAATGCCTCCTGCATCTGCACTGTCAAGACCGTTCGGCGTAACAAAATGAGTGTTCGTGCAGCCAATCTCCTTTGCTTTTGCATTCATCATTTTTGCAAACCCTTCCACAGAACCGCCAATGTGTTCAGCAATTGCCACAGCCGTATCATTATGGCTTTTCAACATTAAAGAATAAAGAAGATCTTCCAGGTAATACTGCTCCCCTTCCTTTAAATTCAGCTTTACTTCTGGTTGAGAGGCCGCATTTTCTGACACCATTACATAATCATCACCGGAGCCCTTTTCCAGTGCAAGGATACAGGTCATTACCTTTGTGGTACTGGCATTTGGGCGAGCTGTATAGCCCTCTTTTTCGTACAGTACCCGGCCAGAATCCCCATCCATAAGAACGGCGGATAAGGCATAGAGATTTCCAGGTCCGTCTGTTTCTTTCATATCAACAGCTGCCGGTATCATCTGCACAATGGAGCTGACAGCCTTTTTTTCATCTGTGCCAGTGCTTCCTGACACCTGGGCAGCAATGCATAAAACAAGTACAAAGGTCAGTGTAAGACAAAAGAATCTGTATCTGCTTTTCATAGTCCACCCCACATTCCGTTTATAGTATTTTACGCGGACCTGTCCCAAACTATGCAAAGCTCACTCTACAAGTTTTGCCTGATAAAAAGAACAGGTATCTTACAGAAATACCTGTTCCTGAAATTGGTTCAATTTTCAATTTGTATATTATAGCTAACCATTGTAAGTCAGATTCCATCGCTCAGACAACAGACTGTCCTCTTTGAAAAGCTGATACAGCTCCAGCAATTCTGCCGGTGCCTCTTTCACCTCTTTTTCAAACAATGTATTCAGCTGTTCCACAGGTTCCCTGCTGCCACCTGCCGGCTGAGCCATCATATAGTGATCGATCAAAGCAGACTGTGCTCTTCTTCCTCCAAGGCTGGAAAGCTTCGACAGACGCGCCCGTCTCGTCCCGCCATCGTCACATACCAGCAGATTTGTCATAAATTTCATCAGTTTAAGGCTCAGAAGAATATCTCCTGTTTTTACAAGAGGAAAAGCCTTGTGGATTTCCGCTGCATTTTTGCGTTTTGCTTTGATACAATCAGAAGGATAAAAGGCATATGGATTTTTCCCATTTTCTTCCATAAGGAAGCGGTCAAATTCAATTTCCAGAAGGCTGTGGGAAATCCTGCCCTTATCATTCATTTCATTTACAAAAGGATGACAGGAAGAGTCCAGAAGATAATGACAGCCAAAGCCAAGAAGATAGGCAAGAAGTGCCTCATCACCAGTCTCTCTGACCTGCGCCATTCCCTGGGTAAAAAATGCCCGGGCTTTTTCTTTGTGCATACGGTATCCTACACTGCTTACGTGATTCTTAAAAATAAAATAATAGAAGAAAATATCCGGTCCGTGAAGACCGATCCGATACAGTTCACCGTTTTTCCGAATAATTTCTTTCACTTGATCGGGCAATTGCCTGTATACTTTCTGACCAAACAAATCATGTGCATATGTTGTGGGCATTTTTTCTCTCCTGTCTTATCGCCTGCAGTTTATCTGCGGCTTACTTGTCCTGTTTCATTGTCTGCAGTTTATCCGGGCTTACTTATCCTGTTTCATTGTCTGCAGTTTATCCGCAGCTTACTTGTCCTGTCATATCGTCTGCAGTTTATCCGTAGCTTACTTGTCCTGTCTTATATATCCAGCTTCAGCTGTACTTCCTCTTCTGCCTCAGCCTTAAAATCCGCCATTTTTACCGGATCCACAGCCGGCAGTTCTTCCAGACCCTGCACACCAAATGTGCGAAGAAATTCTTCTGTAGTGCCGAAAAGGATCGGCCGTCCAGGTGCATCAAGACGTCCAAGCTCCTTTACCAGATTATACTCAACCAGCTTATTTACTGCATGATCGCTTTTTACTCCCCGGATCTTTTCAATCTCAGCTTTTGTCACAGGCTGCTTATAGGCTATAATAGACAGCGTTTCCAGCATAACATCTGTAAGGGCAGGTTTCTTAGGCTGCATGGCAATCCGGATCAGACAGCCATAGTAATCCCGTTTGGTGCACAGCTGATAAGAGCCCTCCAGCTCAATGATCTGGATTCCCCTTCCCTCATCCTTATATTTATCCATCAGATTATGGAGTAGTTTTTCTGTAGTTGGCTTATCCTGCTGGATTGCTTTCGCAATCTGACCTAATTCCACAGATTCACCCATCGCAAACAGGATTGCCTCAACGGCACCTTCTAATCGTTTAATTTCCATACACTATCCTTCTTCCTCTGCAAATTCTGTCAGATTCTTCCAGGTTTCCGGCTCTGTCACAACATTGATCTGGATGTCATCAAAAATCTCTTCCTGAACCACATGAATGTGTCCCATTTTTATCAGTTCCAGCACGGAAAGGAAGGTAACGATTACCTGTACTTTGGAGCACTGCTTTTTCAACAGATCCCGAAAACTGAATTTCCTGTGAGTCTTTGCAAATTCTTTCATCTCCAGCATTTTATCAGAAAGACTGACTTCTTCCTTCTCGATTTTTCCAAACTGACTTCGGATAGGATCTCGTCTGTCGTCCTGCCGCCTGATGATCGACTGGTAAATGGCGTTTAATTTCTCAAGAGTAAGACCAGCCAGAAGTTCTGAGGGATCCACTGGCTCCCGATACTGAAGCACCTCCCTTGGCACATCCGGCTCACGGAAATAAACGCCGCTGGCATCGTCCATTTTGTCCTTCAGCTCATAAGACATATATTTATACATCTTATATTCCAGAAGTTTCTGAACCAGTTCCGCTCTGGGGTCCTCCTCTTCTCCTTCTTCATTGATTTCTTTTGGAAGAAGCATCCGGCACTTGATATCCAGAAGTGTGGCTGCCATGACCATAAACTCACTCATAACTCCAAGATCTTCTTTTTCCATAGCGTGAATGTATTCCATATACTGATCCGTAATCTCCACAATCGGTATATCATAAATATCAATTTTATTTTTATCAATAAGGTGAAGGAGCAGATCAAGCGGTCCTTCAAAAACATTCAGTTTTACGGGAATTGCCATGCGCTTTCCTCTCTCCCTTACGGTTTCATTTCTATAAAAATCAGCTCTCTTGGATTATGGATCCGAAGAGGCACTGTGTGTTCCCCGAGACCTGCACTTACGATCATACATTTGCCATTTTTGTAAAAATCGCCGCAACAGTATTTTGGAAAAGGTATAAACTGGGAGCTGATAGCTCCCACATGTCTGGAAAAACGGAGCACACCGCCATGGTAATGTCCAGACAGGATCAAGTCTGCCCCCCAGCGGAAATAGGTTCTGCCATATTTTGGGTTATGGGCAAGCAGAATATTTATAGCTTCCGGATCTGGCTTTCCCATAAGCTCTTCCATTTTTTCAGAAGTGAGCTTCGGGGAAAAAGGCTTGTGATAGTATTCCAGTGGAAGTTCCAGTCCATTTACCACAAAGGAATTGCCAGCCAGAACAACTTTGCTCTTCTCATTTGCCAGAAAACAGATTCCTTTTTGTTTCAACTCTGCCTGATATTTCAGGTACTCATTCCGATAAAGGTGCCCTTTGGCTTTCATTTTGGTTTCGTGGTTTCCCATGGCATAAAAGATGGGGAAGTTCTTCGCCAGTGTACAAAGCAGTTTTCTGGCAGTTTCCAGGGTGGAAGGATTCATCCGGACCACCATGTCTCCGGCAAGAAGAATGGCATCGGGGGCATTTTCCTGGATTTTTTTCAGCAAAGCACTGTTCTCTTCGCCGAAAATGCTTCCGTGAAGGTCTGCAAGAACAGCAAAGCGCACACTTTTTTTTATTTTCGGGTTATGGACTTCATAGGTTACAGTTCGAAATTTTTCCATAAATCTCCTTAAATACTTTGTAATTTCCAGAGCGTGTTTGAAAAAGGCCTTCTGCAATCTGCACGCCCCAGGCCCTGCTTACTTTCCAAATCCACAGTTGGGGAAGGTACAGACTTTGCAGTTCAGGCAGAGACCACCTTCTCCATATGCAGCAACTTCTTCCGGGAAAATTTCATCGTCTGCCATGATTCTTGGCAGAACCAGGTCAAATACAGTACGCTTCGCATACATGACACATCCAGGAAGCCCAAGGATCGGGATGCATTTGCCCTCTTTCTCATAGTAAGCGATAAGAAGCATGGCTCCTGGCAGTACCGGTGCACCGTAAGTAACAACTCTGGCTCCTGTATCACGGATTCCTCCAGGTGTACGGTCATCTGGATCTACACTCATGCCGCCGCTGCAGACTACCATATCTGCACCCTGGTTAATAAATTCCATAATGTCGGCTGTGATCTGTGCCTTGTCATCTCCCGGAGTCGTCTGACCGATCACCTCAGTGGGGTACTCAGAAAGCTTTTCTTTTAATACAGGGGTAAAAGTATCCTGAATCAGACCTTTTTTTACCTCGCTTCCAGTTGTAACGATTCCAACCTTTTTAAAATGATAGGGAAGAATGGAAAAAATCGGTTCCGGGCCAGCGGCTTCCACAGCTCTGTCCATTTTTTCTTTTTCGATTACAAGAGGGATGATCCTGGTGCCAGCCAGTTTATCTCCTTTTTTTACCGGGAAGTCCCCATGGCGGGAAGCAATCATCATCTCCCCCAGAGAATTCACTGCCAGAAGGGCATCTCTGCGGATTTTCAGAACTCCGTCCTCGTCTGCTACCAGTTCGATCTTGCCTTCTTTCACATCAGTTCCATGCATGGAATCTCCTGCACAGATTTTATACAAAATATCAGCGCCCTCATTTTCATGAAGAATTCCCTCTTTCTTTTCCCACACAAAAAGATGTTCTTTTCCAACAGAAAGGAGCAGCGGAATGTCCTCTTCTTTCACAATATGTCCTTTGGAAAACAGAACGCCTTTCTTCTCATCCTTTATAATCTGTGTAATATCATGGCAGAGGATCTGGCCTGCTGCGTCTTCGGTTCTTATTTCTTTCATTCTGCAATTCATCCTTTCGCATATAATTGCTGTTTACGATCACAATCCGGCTTTGCAAAGTTTCGCATATACGCCGTCCTTCTCCATCAGCTCCTGATGTGTACCTTCTTCTGCAATTCCATCTTCGGTCAGCACCAGGATCCTTCTGGCATTGCGGATCGTGGAAAGACGATGGGCGATCACGAAGGTGGTTCGGTCTTTGGCAAGACGTTCCAGAGATTGCTGCACTACCTTCTCACTTTCGTTATCCAGGGCGGATGTTGCCTCATCAAAGATCAGGATCGGCGGATTCTTCAGAAAAGCTCTCGCAATGGAAAGACGCTGTTTCTGTCCTCCGGAAAGCTTCACGCCACGCTGTCCAATGTCTGTGCCATAGTTATCCGGCATTTCCATAATAAAATCATGAGCATTGGCAAGCTTGGCTGCGCGGATGACTTCCTCGTCGGTAGCGTCCGGACGGCCATATCGGATATTTTCCATAATGTTTCCTGCAAACAGGTATACATCCTGCTGCACAATTCCAATCTGATTACGAAGATCCTTCAGTTTGATCTTTCGGATATCTTTTCCATCCAGATAAATGGCACCAGATGAAACATCATAAAATCTGGGGATCAGACTGCAAAGGGTAGTCTTTCCAGCTCCAGAGGTGCCTACAAGGGCAACATAGTCACCGGGCTTCACTTCCAGATTTACGTTAGAAAGCACTTTCTCATTGTGGTCTTCATAGTGGAAAGAAACATTCTCGAAGCGGATATCTCCTTTTACATGATCCATAGAAACGGCATCCGGCGCATCCTCAATATCTGGCGCAATGGACATCATTTCCAGGAAACGGTCATAACCACTGTAGCCGTTCTGGAACTGCTCGGTAAAGTTTACCAGCTTGGTAACCGGCTCTGTAAAATTGTTAATATACAAAAGAAAGGTCACAAGATCTGTGGCGCTTAAATCTCCTGCTGCCAGGAACATGGCTCCGGAAACCAGTGCAGTAACTGTGATCAGTGTGGTAAACGCATCCATGCCTGCATGATAACCTGCCATATAGCGGTAAGTCACACGCTTGGAATCCACAAAACGCTCATTTCCTTTACGGAATTTCTCAATCTCACGCTTCTCATTTCCAAAAGATTTTACCACACGGATTCCGGAAAGACTGTCCTCGATCTGGCTGTTGATCTCGCCCATGCGCACACGGTTTTCCTTAAATGCACTTTTCATCTTTTTATTATAAATCAGTGCATAGATCAGCATAATAATTACAACTGCGAAGCACAGCAGTGCCATCTGCGGCTTCACATTCATAAGAATGATCAGTGCTCCGAACAGCTTGATCACTGAGATCAGAATATCCTCCGGTCCATGGTGGAGAAGCTCTGTAATATCAAAAAGATCACTTGTGATCCTGGAAAGAAGCTGACCGACCTTCTGATTATCATAAAATGCAAAAGAGAGCTTCTGGTAATGGCTGAATATCTCATTTCGCATATCATGCTCAATATAAGCACCCATCATATGTCCATAATAGGTAATAAAATAACGGCTTCCAAGCTGCACCAGGATCAGTACCAGCATTCCCACCCCGATTTTCAAAATCATGGTCTTCGCTTCATCCGCTGACATTTCACTTATGGAATTCATAATATAACGAACCATCAGTGGAATGACAAGTGTCACTGCTGCCCCAAGGAATGCAAAAAAAAGATCTGCAAAAAACAGTCCCTTATATGGTTTATAATAGCCTGCAAGCATCTTTAATCTGCCAGGCTGTTTTTTCTCTTGTTTCATATGATTCTCCTCCGCTTTTGCTGCTATATTTTTGTAAGACATCAGCAAAAATTTTCATACAGAGTTTATTATAAACCGACGAGGACTGTTTTGTCAAAATGCTTCTGTAATTTGTATAACTATTTTTAGGGTTACTGTTCACTCCGTTCACAGTAACGCGCTTCGCGATGCACAGAAATCATGCATTCGCATGATTTCGCGCCGCAATTCTCGGGTTTTCTGTGAACTTTGTTCACAAAAAACGCCTCGCGGAACGTTACCAGTGAACAGTAACTTTTTAGGGGCAAAGGTGAAAATCAGGTTCTCCTGCCATACTACGTTCTTTACAATAGCTTTAATAGCTTTTCCAGACAGTTTTTATAGGTTGCTTTTTCTATAGTTTCAGAAAAAAGAATGTTCACCTCTCCAAGCTTTTGTCCATTCTGGTAATACTCCAGAGTCCCGGCAACATCGCCTTCTTTTACAGGCGCCTGGACCTGAGTTTCCAGATTCAGTTTCCGTTCCACTTCGCCTATGGTTTTGCCGTCGGTGCTCAGATACTGGAAGTTTTTTTCATATTTTACTTCTGTGGTAGGTTTGGTTCCTTTTCGGACCTCTATCTGGGGAAGCTTTTCGGGATTTTCATCCGTGTAAAAGCTACATTTGGAAAAACCGTAGTTCAGCATGGCAGCGGCGTCCTTGAAACGAACTTTGTAATCGGGTGCTGCCATAACTACAGAAATCAAGGTAATGTTATTTCGGGACGCCACAGCAGATACGCAATACTTTGCCAGACTGGTACTTCCGGTTTTCAGACCGATGCATCCGTCGTAGCTGCGAAGGAGCTTGTTAGTATTCGTTAAGCAAAACTCTTTGGAGCCTTGTCTGGTCACATGAGTAATATTTTCCATCCATATAGAAGAGTACTCCAGGATCTTCGGATATTTGGTGATCAGCTCCCGGCTCATAATGGCAATGTCCCGGACAGTTGTGTAGTGATCTGTGGATTCTGTCAATCCACAGCAGTCTACAAAATGGGTATTCTCCATTCCAAGCCCTGCTGCCCGCTCATTCATCTGCCGCACAAATTCCTGCTCGCTGCCTCCAATATGCTCTGCCATTGCTACACTGGCGTCATTTCCAGAGGCGATCACAATGCACTTGATCATAGTCTCCACGTCCTGGGTTTCTCCTTCCTCCAGAAATACCTGGGAGCCACCCATAGATTTCGCATAGGCACTGGTGGTTACCAGATCATCCATTTTCAGTGTACCATTCTCCAACGCATCGAAAATCAGGATTAACGTCATAATCTTTGTAATACTCGCTGGACTTCGCCTGGTATCCGAATCTTTTTCGTAAATTACAGTGCCTGTACTGGCCTCCATTAAAAGAGCAGAAGGTGCCTGCACAAGCGCATCATCAGGTGCTGCTGGCTCCGTGGTTTTTTCTTGTTCTTCCGGGGATGCAGCGGTATTATCACTTGTATGATTTTCTGCCCTTTCATTCAACGATATATCTGCTTTCCCATATACAATCCGACAGCCAGTTCCCACCATGAGACTGGCCAGCAAAATAGGTAAAACCGCCTTTCTTATTGCCTTTCCAAGCATAGGATGTCTCCTCAAAAATAAGTTCTATTCTATTGTAAAGCGGTCACCATAATTTTATTACTATAATCTCAGAATGCAAAAGCATCACCAATCTGCAAATATTTCCATGACTTCTCCACGTAAAAAAGTGGAGTTTACGAATTTTCTTCCTCATCTTCCAGGATCCGCAGCCCGGCTGTGCTGGTTACGGGGAGGGAAAATATGATGGTTCCTGCTTTGGAGGTGAGACCGGCTTTTTCCATGATAGCACTCATAATGGCATTTTTCTGTTCTGATTTTGCCACAATGAAGATCACCTCTTTTTCGGAAACCAGGGAAACGCCAAGAAACTGTTCGGCGCGCTTCATTCCTACCCCTTTTCCATGAAGAACGGTACCGCCGGTTGCGCCACCCTCCTCTGCTGCTTTCATCACCTGGGTGTTATATCCGTAATTGGCAATTGCCACGATCAGTTCATGCTTTGTCTCTTTCAATGTACCTTCCTCCTCTCTTACAAACTCCTGTCCCTGAATGAGAAATCCCAATTCCCGTTTGCCGCCAATGCTGCTCATGGGAATGGTAAATGCAATCCCAGTTCCGGGCACGTCGATCCGCAGCTGGTTCTGCAAGCCCTTTTTCACCTTTTTCCAGGTAGCTTCTGTCACAAAGTGAAAACAGATGCTTTTCTCATCATCTTCTAATCCCATATAGTCAAGGATGGAGCTTGAGGCAGTTCCCATACCAAGGGAAACCGTTCCTACTTCTATCTGATTTTCCCGGTAAAGTGCTGCAAATTTCGACATGTATTTTCGGTTGGTGATGGTAACCATCATGTATAATTCGCTCATAGATGATTCCTTTCTTTATAAAGTTCGTTGCTGTTCATAATCTTCCCTGAGTGTACCCAATCATCATTCCTATAATCTGTACTTCCACTTTGTGCCACACAAAAATGGCATCTATTAGGTCTTCCTAACTATAATTGTTCATTTATAATGTGTTTGAGTCAACACTCAATCCCTATTTTCTTAATTTTCTATAACTCTATAATTTCTGTGTCTTCCAGTTCTTCAAACAGTTCCACCACTGGTATAGCTTCCACTGGTATTTTGTCCGCAGGCAAATTCTTCCCCTTGCCTCCAAGCTCGCCGCCTTTTACCCGATAAACCAAGCCTAGCACCTGCAAAGTAATAAGCGGCGTCATAGCAACCATTGCCACTACGCCAAAAGCATCTGTCACAATATTTCCACCCACAGCTTCACAGGCTCCCTGCGCCAGCGGAAGGAGAAAGGTGGCTGTCATAGGTCCAGAGGCAACACCACCAGAGTCAAATGCAATAGCCGTAAAAATTTTGGGAACAAACAGGCTGAGGATTAAGGCAATGGCATAACCTGGCACCAGAAAACAGAAAATGGAGATTCCAGTCAGCACCCGGAGCATGGAAATCCCAACAGAGACTGCCACACCCACAGACAGACCAATCTGTATGGATTTCCCGGAAATCGCACCGTCAGTCAGTTCCTCTACCTGCTTCATCAGCACATATACCGCAGGCTCGGCTTTTACAATAAAATAACCGATCACCATTCCAAGAGGCACAAGAATCCAGTTATAATGCAGATTTCCCAATACCATCCCCAGATAATTTCCAGCTGGGATAAAGCCTACATTCGCCCCGGTAAGGAACAGAACAAGTCCTATGTATGTATAAAATAAGCCGATACAGATTTTGATCAGCACAGTTTTATTCAATTTCAGCGAAACAATCTGGAAAATTCCAAAGAAAGCAACAATTGGGAAAAGGGATACAGCGATCTCTTTAAAATATTTCGGCAGTGCAACTGCAAATAATTTTCCCAGTTCTATCGAATTTTCCACTTCAGAAACCACTTCCAGCGCAGCGCTGCCTTCCGTGTGGTACAAAAGTCCCAGAATCAGAACTGCCAAAATAGGTCCAATGGAGCATAGAGCCACAAGCCCGAAACTATCATCTCCGGCATGTTTATCATTACGGATGGATGCAATACCAACACCCAATGCCATAATAAAGGGTACCGTCATAGGTCCAGTGGTCACTCCACCGGAATCAAATGCCACTGCCAGAAAATTCTCAGGAACAAACATGGCTAATACAAATACTAAAATATAGAAACTGAATAACAATGGCGGCAGCGCAATTCCAAAAAGGATACGCAATAAGGCCACAACAAGAAACGCACCAACACCAAGTGCCACAGATAAGATCAGCACCAGATTGGGCACAGAAGAAACCTGTTCTGCAAGAACCTGCAGATCTGGTTCAGATATTGTGATAATAAAGCCCAGAATAAAACCGATAATTATAATAAAGCCTAACTTTTTCGTGCGAAGCATACTGCCTCCCACATGTTCTCCCATGGGCGTCATGGATAATTCTGCTCCCATGGAAAAAAAGATCATTCCCAGGATCACAAGCACAGATCCTACCAGGAATTCCACCAGGATGCCTGGAGATAACGCAGCCACGGTAAAACCAAGTATAAAAACGATCAGTACAATGGAAATCACTGCGCTGATGGATTCTCTGGCTTTCTCCCTGGCTTTTTCCTTTAAGACGGACTGATGGGACTGAAGTTCTCTGATTAATTTTCTTTTTTCCACATATACCTCCATTTCTGAATATTTCACTGTAGTTGCCTGGAGCGTATTTGAAAAATCATTCTATAATCTATACACTCCGCTTTGATGCCTGATATGGATTATTGTAACATTTTCCCATGGGGTTCGTCATCTATAAAACAAAGATATATTCTTAATTTTTTGTAAACTGACTGCATAAACAAAAAAACAACCAGAATTTAATATAGACCTGGCTATATTTATTCCGGTTGTTTTACATCAATATATTTTCAACAGATATCATGCAATTTCGGATTTTATCAGCCCGTGATCACACCGCCGCCAATAACTACGTCTCCATCATAAAGCACAGCTGCCTGCCCTTTGGTGATAGCTCGCTGGGGCTCATCAAAAATGATGTGTACACTATGTTCTCCTGTGACTTTTACAGTTGCCCACTGCTCCTTCTGGCGGTAACGTACCTTGGCTTTGGCGCGAAATTCTGCCGGCGGGATATCAAAGGAGATGAAATTAAAGTCTTCCACATCCAGTTCGCGATGGAACAAATCTTCATTATCTCCCAGAATCACGCGGTTCTCTGCCGGACAGATTTTGGTAACGTAAACAGGCTTGCCAGCTGCAATGCCAAGCCCCTTTCGCTGACCTACCGTGTAGCCAATAATTCCTTTATGATGCCCAAGCACATTTCCGTCTTTATCTGTAAAATCGCCTGCCGGATAGTCTTTTCCTGTAAACCGGCGGATAAATCCAGCATAATCCCCATCTGGGACAAAACAGATATCCTGGCTGTCCGGCTTATCTGCGTTATAGAAATTCTGCTGGTCTGCGATCATGCGGGTCTGATGTTTATTCATGTCTCCAAGTGGAAACATGGTGTGTGCCAGCTGCTCCTGAGTAAGAGAGTAAAGAACATAACTCTGGTCTTTTGCAGGGTCAGCTGCTTTTTTCAGAAGATATCTGCCATCTTCCCGCTTTTCAATTCTGGCATAGTGTCCGGTTACTACATAGTGACAGCCTAATTCTTCTGCACGATGGTAAAGGCTGTTGAATTTCAGGTAGCGGTTGCAGTCAATGCAGGGGTTGGGAGTTGCACCGTTTTCATAGGCTGCTACGAAGCGGTCCATAACTTGTTTTTTAAAATCTGCGGTGAAATTAAACACGTAATACGGGATTCCAAGATTATGCGCTACGCTCCTTGCATCCTCCACATCATCCAGAGAACAGCAGCTTTTTTTGCGGCTCACACCGGCATCTTCATTCTGGAAAAGCTTCATGGTGACACCGATGCAGTCGTATCCATGCTCCTTCATCAGGTAAGCGGCCACTGAAGAATCTACGCCGCCACTCATGGCGATCAATGCTTTTTTCATATTGTCTGATTCCATATTTATACCTCATAAAAACTGAAAACTATTACTATTTAATGTGTTTAAGTCCCAGCCGACACACAGCATTTGGGCAATGTGTATTACTCCAGCGAGCCATTTCAGGCGCGCTCTTAGCGTAAGCGAAATCCAGCGCTTACGGAGACTTATGCGTGAGGGCTCTCCCGAACGCATTAGTCGCAGTTAGCGATTAGTTCGCTGGAGCGTTGCGCCGGCGAGTGAGTAATACACATTGTCCAAATGCGTCCGCATTGAAGAACTTTTAATCAACTAAATAGCAATCTATTCTAATAATCATATCTTGTATCATACACGATTCTTTTAATCCTCGCAATGCTTTTTCCGCCAATCATCTGACATTCCGCGGAGTTGTTCCACCACCTGGGGAATCACTTCCAGCATATAATCGATTTCTTCCTCAGTATTGGAAATGTCAAGGCTGATTCTGAGTGAACCCTGGGCGATTTCAGGAGCGAGACCAAGAGAAAGAAGTACATGGCTTGGATCCAGGGCACCTGATGCGCAGGCAGAACCGGAAGAAGCACAGATTCCCCTGCTATCCAGAAGAAGCAGCAGGCTTTCACCGGATACACCTTCAAAGCAGAAATTCACATTACCAGGCAAGCGTTTCTCCCTGGAACCATTCAGTATACTATAAGAAATCTGCGAAAGCCCCTGAATCAAACGATCTCGCATGGCGATAACCTTGGCTTCATTTTGTTCCATCAAAGTGCACTCTTCTTTCAGAGCAGCTGCCATTCCCATAATTGCCGGTAAATTCTCTGTGCCTGGCCGTTTTCCACGCTCCTGGCCACCGCCCTCCATAAGAGAAGTCAGTTCAATCCCCCGTTTCACATACAATGCACCGATTCCTCTTGGACCATGAAATTTATGTGCGGAAAGAGATAACATATCAATATTCTGTTTTTTCACATTTACCGGGATATGTCCGGCAGCCTGCACTGCATCTGTGTGAAAAAGCACCCCGTGAGCACGGCAGACTTCTCCAATTTCCGCTATAGGAAGAACAGAGCCAATTTCATTATTAGCAAACATAACTGTAACCAGACAGGTATCCGGTCGAATTGCATCTTCCACCTGAGCAGCTGTAATATTCCCCTCTGCTCCCACATCCAGAAGCTGAATCTCAAATCCCTGCTCCTTCAGCCTTCTCAGAGTATGAAGCACCGCATGATGCTCAAACGCAGTAGAAATAATATGCCTCTTATTCTGTTTCGCCCCAAGCATAGCCGCTGACACAATTGCCTGATTATCTGATTCTGTCCCACCTGATGTAAAAAAAATCTCTTTCGGCATACAGCCAAGGCAACGTGCGATCTGCTCTCTCGCCGTCTGTAAGGCATCATTTGCTGCCATCCCAATCTGATGAATACTGGACGGATTTCCGTAGCTATTCTCCATTGCAGAAATCATAGCCTTCATTGCTGTCTGACTTATTTTTGTGGTTGCTGCATTGTCTGCATAAATTCTAGGCATAACTCAAATTCCTCTTTATATTACATTCCAAGAAGCAGCACATTTCTCAGCTTCCTTGTAAGATCAAATGTCCCTGCATCTTTCTTCTGCATCATCATAAGAATCGTCATATTCTCCTTGGGAAAATTGGCGAAATAGCAGCCAAGCCAGCCATCCCAGCCATATTCACCCTCACAGCATGCAAAGGGTGCCTTCCACGGATCCGTCATCACACGCATCAGATTACCATAAGAATATCCATTCATCTCCCACCATTTTTCAAACCACTCCTGCTGACATGCTATAAGCTTGTGGGTGGTCATATATTCCACAGAAGCAGGCTTAAGGATCTGTCTGCCCTGGAAACTGCCTTTGTTTATCAGCATAGCCGCAAATCTGGAATAATCCTCAATGGTGGAAACAAGCCCTGCCCCTCCGGCTTCATAAGCAGGCGGTACGTCCATGGAAAGACGGATTCCCAGACTGTTGTCACGGAATTCTTTCATTTCACCGGCAGTCTGCTCATAAGTCATGGCCAGTCTGTCCAGCTTCTCACCTGGAACATAGAAATCTGTATCTTTCATTCCCAAAGGCACAAAAAGCTCTTTCTTAAGAAATTCACCGTATTTCATGCCGGAAGCCTTCTCCACCACTGCTGCCAGAATATCTGCGGATACCCCATACTTCCAGCGCTCTCCGGGCTGAAACTCCAAAGGACATCTGCCGATCTTATCTGCAAATTCCAGTGTTGTCATGGGATGCTCTGTATTCAGACGTGCATGTATTTCTTCCATCACATTTCCAACAGCAAACTCTGCGGCACTGCTGTTTCCGCCATAAGTCAAACCACTGGTCATAGACAACAAATGATAAACCGTTACATTATGCCATACTGGTGCCAGTCCGCCAGGTACAGACACCATCTGGTCTGCAAATCCCGGAATATATCTGGAAACCGGATCTGCCAGATCAATTACTCCTCTTTCAAATAAAATCATGGCCGCTGCCGCTGTAATCGGTTTCGTCATGGAAAAAAGACGGAATATGGTATCCCGTTCAATCATTCTCCCATTTGCTTTATCCGCATAGCCACACTGAAGATAGGCTTCCTCCTGGCCGTCCTTTATTACCATCATATTCATACCGGCAATCTGATTATCCTTTACTGCCTGATCCATAATCATCTGAAGCTGTTTCTTTATCTCTTTTCTCATATCTGACCTCCTGATTTATATATGGCAATGCCGCAGGTAAGGGGCATCATCTATATACTCATTCTGCATAAGGTTTAGAGCGTGTTTGAAAAATCATTTCCGCAATCTATACGCCTCAATTTGCAGAAAACCCTTTTTGAACACGCTCTACAGCATCGGTGCAAATAACCTTAGAATACTCTGCATCGCCCGCACTGCAATATTTCTTCCACGACAGAATTCCAAAGATACCGGATTACAATATTCCAGGGTATCTGTGAAATCCTTTTTAATATCATAAATCACCTGATTCCGATAGATCCATACACCATCCTCAAAGTGAAGATACAAGCTCCGGTAGTCCAGATTGATGGTTCCCACAACAGCGATCTCGTCATCACATACAAAGGACTTGGCATGTAAAAATCCCGGCTGATATTCATAGATTTTCACTCCTGCTTCCAGAAGCTGCTCGTAGTAAGACTGGGTAAGAAGAAATACCAGTTTTTTGTCTGGAATCCCAGGTGTCATCAGACGGACATCCACACCACTTTTTGCTGCGAGACAAAGAGCAGTCATCATCTCATTGTCAATAACAAGATAGGGTGTACAGATATACACATACCTTTTTGCACGATTGATAATATTCAGATAAACATTCTCTCCAACAGTCTCGTTATCCAGCGGAGAATCACAAAACGGCTGAATATATCCATCCCCTTCAAATGCCTCCGGATGCCATACATGAGGCAGATATTTCTCAAGTGAATGATCCTCACGGTTATTGGTAATCACATTCCACATATGAAGGAACATGGCAGTCATGTTCCAGACAGCTTCCCCCTTCAGCATAACCGCAGTGTCCTTCCAGTGTCCAAAGCGCTCCTTCTGGTTGATATACTCATCTGCCAGATTTACACCACCGGTAAATCCCACATATCCATCAATAATACAGAATTTCCGATGGTCACGGTTATTCTGGATAATATTCAAGATCGGACGGAAAGGATTAAAGACCTGACACTTGATTCCTTTGGATCTCATGGTTTCATAATATTTATGAGGGAGCGTGGTAAGACATCCCATGTCATCATAAATCAGACGGACATCCACACCTTCCTGAACCTTCCTCTCCAGTATATCCAGTATGGTTCTCCACATTACTCCATCATGGATTATAAAATACTCAATAAAAATATAATGCTGTGCTTGCTCCAGTTCCCTTACAAGAACCGGGAACATGTCATCTCCAACCTGGAAATATTCTGCGGTAGTATTTCCGTGAATAGGATAACCTGCATTATGATATATATAATCCGACTGGTTGCATGCAGATATATCTTCTGCCTCCAGAAGATCATGTATTTCAGGATCTGTCTGTAAAAGATTACCGGACTTCATCAGCATCTCATTAAATCGATCCTGCATATAAGCAGCAATTCTGGAACGTCCAAATACAAGATACAAAACAAGGCCAAAAATTGGCAGGCACAGGATCAACATCGTCCATGCCAGTTTATACGAGGGGTTTATCTTTCGATTCACAATTTTCAGAACAACCAGAATACTGATAACATCCAGAATAAAAGACATATATCTGGAATATCCTGCAAGACGCAGAAATATAGTCAACAGCCAGCCAAGCTGCACCGCCATGGCAAATATTACATAAAATACCCGGTTAAACAGAAGCTTGGCTATTTTTTTCAAAATCATCATAAGTTTATATTTTCTCCTTCATACACCGGTCAGCAACAAAACGGACATGTGGTCAGCCAGCGATATCACCATATATAAAAATCAGTTCTTCCCTGAAGACAATGAGCCAAAGTTGAAGATATTGCGGGATTTAAAAATCCCTGACTGAATGCAGCCAGGGATTTTTGCGCACAATTAATTATATTTACGTTTTCTTGCGGCTTCAGATTTTTTCTTACGACGAACGCTTGGTTTCTCGTAATGCTCTCTTTTGCGGATTTCCTGCTGGATACCTGCTTTTGCACAGCTTCTCTTGAATCTGCGAAGAGCGCTATCTAAAGTCTCGTTTTCTTTTACGATAACGTTTGACATAGACTCACACCTAACCTCCCTCCAGTTGTAGATTGTGCTAAAATACAACTGTCTGGGTATTTTTCTTGCACGAACATTATTATATATCATGCACTCGGGATTCGTCAACAACTTTTGGTTTAATTTTACAAAAATTTTTGACAAAATTTTGAGTGTTTTTTAGTGAATCTGTCCTTCCAGGATTCCGGCTGCTGCTTCGATTGCCTCGCCTGCCTTCTCCGGATTCTTTCCACCAGCCTGAGCCATATTCGGACGTCCGCCACCGCCGCCGCCAACGATTGCAGCAACAGCTTTGATCAGGTTTCCTGCATGTGCTCCTGCTTTCTGTGCAGAATCAGTAGCCATTGCAAGAAGGTTCACCTTGCCCTCATTTACTGCAGCAAGGACAACGACGCCCTCGCCAAGCTTCTCTTTCAGCTGGTCACCAAGATCACGAAGTCCGTTCATGTCAACGCCCTCTACCTTGGCAGCAAGGAGTTTCACACCTTTTACTTCTACAACCTGATTCATAACATCTCCCAGAGCACCCTGAGCCAGTTTGCTCTTCAGAGATTCATTCTCACTTGCAAGAGCCTTCACCTCACCCTGAAGATGTGTGATCTTCTCAATCATCTCGGAAGGGGTTGTTTTCAGAGCCTTGGCAGCCTCGTGAAGAAGTGCTTCCTGCTTCTTATAGTATTCCAGAACCCCGTTTCCGGTCAGTGCCTCAATACGGCGGACACCTGCTGCGATACCGGACTCAGAAACAATCTTAAACAGCATGATGGAGCTTGTATTTGCAACATGGGTACCACCACAGAGCTCTCTGGAGAAATCACCCATAGATACCACACGTACCTTCTGGGAATACTTCTCGCCAAACAGTGCCATAGCACCGGACTTCTTTGCTTCCTCAACATCCATGATATCGGTATGAACCTCAAGTCCTGCCTGAATCTGCTCATTTACAATTTTTTCAACTTTACTGATTTCCTCAGCAGTCATAGCTGTGAAGTGGGCAAAGTCGAAACGAAGTCTGTCAGCAGTTACAAGAGAACCCTTCTGCTCTACATGAGAACCAAGAACTTCTTTCAGAGCTTTCTGAAGAAGATGTGTCGCACTGTGGTTCTTCTCAATATCTTTTCTTGCAGCAACATTTACTTTCAGAGAAACGGTCTCTCCCTTGGAAATCATGCCAGATTCCATATATCCTACATGACCGAATTTGCCGCCGCGAAGCTTGATGGTATCTTCTACGATGAATTTGCCATTTGCAGTCTCGATCACACCGGTATCTCCAACCTGACCACCCATAGTTGCATAGAAAGGTGTTTTCTCTACGAAAACAGTACCCTTCTGTCCTTCCATCAGGGAATCTACGATCTCAGCTTCTGTGGTAAGAACAGTAACCGGAGATTCAAAGGAAAGGTGATCGTATCCAACAAACTCTGTGGTAACAGAAGTATCAATCTGGTCATATACAGTAGCGTCAGCTCCCATATAGTTGGTTACCTCACGGGAGGAACGTGCTTTCTCTCTCTGCTCATCCATAGCAGTCTTGAAGCCTTCCTCGTCGATCTCGTAGCCCTTCTCCTCAAGGATCTCCTTGGTCAGATCAAGAGGGAATCCGTAAGTATCATATAATTTAAATGCGTTTTCACCGGAAAGAATCTTCTCTCCAGCTGCATTCATAGCCTCTTCCATATCAGCCAGGATACGAAGTCCCTGGTCGATGGTCTTACCGAACTGGTTCTCCTCGTTGGTGAGAACGTTGAAGATAAATTCTTTCTTCTCTTCCAGTTCCGGATATCCATCCTTGGAGCCGTCAATTACTTCTGCACTTAAAGTAGCAAGGAAGTTGCCCTCAATTCCCAGAAGTCTTCCGTGTCTTGCAGCACGGCGGATCAGACGGCGAAGTACATATCCACGTCCTTCATTGGTAGGCATAATACCATCGGAAATCATGAATGTCGCAGAACGGATATGGTCTGTGATCAGGCGGATGGAAACGTCGTCCTCATGATGTACCCCATACGGTTTGCCGGAAATCCTACTTACCAGGTTACGAAGGGAACAGATGGTATCTACATCGAAAATAGAATCTACGTCCTGGACCACAACCGCCAGACGCTCAAGACCCATACCGGTATCAATATTCTTCTGTTTCAGAGTTGTATAATTGCCATTTCCGTCATTCTCAAACTGGGTAAATACGTTGTTCCATACTTCCATGTAACGGTCGCAGTCACAGCCTACTGTACATCCCGGCTTGCCGCAGCCATATTTTTCTCCACGGTCATAGTAGATCTCGGAACATGGACCGCAGGGACCTGCGCCGTGCTCCCAGAAGTTATCCTCTTTGCCAAATTTGAAAATACGCTCTGCCGGAATTCCGATCTCTTTATTCCAGATATCGAAAGCCTCATCATCCTCCAGATAAACAGACGGATAAAGACGGCTGGCATCCAGACCTACCACCTCAGTCAGAAACTCCCATGACCAGTGAATAGCCTCTCTTTTAAAGTAATCTCCAAAAGAGAAATTACCAAGCATTTCAAAGAATGTACCATGACGTGCAGTCTTACCTACATTCTCAATATCACCTGTACGGATACATTTCTGACAGGTACTGACTCTTGTACGTGGTGGTTTCTCTGCTCCTGTGAAATATGGTTTCAGTGGTGTCATTCCTGCATTGATCAGCAGGACACTTTTATCGCCCTGTGGAACCAATGGAAAGCTTTTCAGAACAAGATGTCCCTTGCTCTCCATGAAATCCAGAAACATTTTTCGAAGTTCGTTTACTCCGTATTTCTTCATTTCAATTCTCCTCCTACGCAATAAAGAAGTACTTTCGTTACTGTAAACAATAACGTGCATTCCTCTTATTGGAATGCTTGCATGGTTTATATGATAGCATATATCTTTATCACGGTCAAAATATTTTTTGCATAAGTCGGGGACCAGTACAAAAATCTGTTTTCGCATCAACGATCAGATTTAGAGCGTATCTGGTCCCCTTTTATGATCTTATTTTACAAATACTTTATTAAATTTCTTCTTTCCTCTCTTAAGGACAATACCGTCACCTGTGAGAGCATCTTTGGAAAGTACATGTCTGATGTCCGTCACTTTCTCACCGTCAACGGAAACGCCGCCCTGCTCGATGGCTCTTCTTCCCTCGGAACGGGTTGTTACAAGAGCGGATTTTACAAGAAGGCTGATCAGGTCGATATTGCCTTCTTCGTCAAAATCCTCTGCTGCAAGCTCAGTGGTCGGCATATGCTCTGTATCAGCTCCGCCTGCAAAAAGTGCCTTGGCACCAGCCTCTGCCTTCTTCGCTTCTTCTGTTCCATGAACAAGCTCGGTAAGCTGGAATGCAAGGATCTCTTTTGCCTTGTTCAGCTGGCTGCCTTCCCATTTCTCCATCTCCTGGATTTCTTCCAGCGGAAGGAAGGTAAGAAGCTTCATGCATTTGATAACATCTGCGTCGTCCACATTTCTCCAGTACTGGTAGAAATCGAATGGAGATGTCTTATTTGGATCCAGCCAGACAGCACCAGACTGTGTTTTACCCATTTTCTTACCTTCTGAGTTAAGAAGAAGGGTGATTGTCATAGCATATGCGTCTTTTCCAAGCTTACGGCGAATCAGCTCAGTACCGCCAAGCATGTTGCTCCACTGGTCATCGCCACCGAACTGCATATTGCAGCCGTATTTCTGATACAGCATATAGAAGTCATAGCTCTGCATGATCATGTAATTAAATTCCAGGAAGCTTAAGCCTCTTTCCATACGCTGTTTGTAGCACTCTGCTGTAAGCATACGGTTAACAGAAAAGTGAGCTCCAACCTCACGTAAAAGCTCCACATAATTCAGGTTCATCAGCCATTCTGCATTGTTTACCATAAGTGCCTTTCCATCAGAAAAGTCGATGAAACGCTCCATCTGTTTCTTGAAACAGTCAATGTTATGCTGAATGGTCTCTTTCGTCAGCATCTGGCGCATGTCGGTTCTTCCGGATGGGTCACCAATCATACCGGTTCCGCCGCCAAGAAGGGCGATTGGTCTGTTTCCTGCCATCTGCAGACGTTTCATCAGGCAAAGTGCCATGAAATGTCCTACATGAAGGCTGTCTGCGGTTGGGTCAAATCCAATATAGAAAGTTGCCTTTCCGTTATTTACCATTTCTTTGATTTCATCTTCGTCTGTTACCTGGGCGATCAGGCCTCTGGCTTTCAGTTCTTCCCAAACTGTCATTTTATTTTCCTCCTGTAAAATAGAAATGTGAGCTGCTTATTCTCTCTTTACGAAAAAGCCGCTGCAAATATAAAAAGCCCGGTTCTCATGTCCCTTTAGGACGAGAACCGGGTCCCGCGTTACCACCTAAATTTACAGAAAGCTCGCACTTTCTGCCTCGATAAGTGACCATACTGAAAAATTCTTCCAGACGATTATCCACACAGACAATACTGTCCAAAAATAAATATCTTCGAATACTCTTCAGAATTATCACCCCGGCATGATAACGTATGCCACCCCGTCACAGCCTACTGGATTTCTGCAAGCGATCACAAGCGCCTGTCCGCTGCTGTCTCTGCCGCTTCCAAACCGTTCAGTGCAAAGCTCCGGGATGTATTCACAATGGATCTCTGCACGCGCCTCTCACCATCCGGCAGCTCTCTGTGTGCTCTTTCCAAAGCTACTTGTTCCCTTCAAAGCCTTTCTCATTTAATACTTGCAAGTATACAAAGGCTGTCTGTTTTTGTCAAGGATTTTAGCTTTGTATTTTAGCAACTCACCGCGGTAAAGTTTGCTATTATCATTTATACTGTTTCTACATCTGTATAGCTACCTTTATACCCAGTCCACAAAAAATGTATGATCCTTGTATGTCTCATATACAACCTTTTTAAAATTCAATGGCTGTTTCCAGAATGCAGAAGTCATCATAAAATACTTATAATTAAAATCTTTGGCCTTGATTCCGCTTACTGTACGCGGTGTACCATTCAGCACATAAGCATTAAAACTGTCAAGTGCCTGCTGGGCAGCTTCATAAGCGCTTGCACGGTCAATAAACTGACCATTCAGACGTTTCAGCAGCTGGTTGTTTGTCACGACTGAATACTGGGGGAAGGTAGTTCCCTGGTAAAGCACATAACGGACACTGGACGGAAACTCCTTGTCCAGAGTTCTGTTCAAAAGGCAGAGAGCAACTGCCTTCATACCTGCAATTCCCTGGTCTCCTGCCTCAGCCTCGCAGACAGCTGCCAGAATATCAAGATCAGACTTGGTTCCATCTGCAACTCCCGGATGACTCTTAAGCTCCTTCATAATAGTAAAATTGCGGCCACGTTTCTCATCATACCAAGTAAAGGTAATACTGCTGTCATTGTCATCCTTTCCTGAATCCTGTTTCTCGGAAGCAACACCATTGGAATCAAACGCGTAGGTCTTTCCTCCAATGGAAGCTGTAGTGTTTACGTACATCACGCCTGTTGTTCCAAAATAATAGCTGTTTCCATCCAGACTCAGCCAGCCGGTCTGCGCTTTGCCATCTGTGGTACTAAAATAATACCGCTTGCTTCCAACCTTGCCAAAGCCTTTCTGATAACGGACTCCGCTGGTCTTGGAAAAATAATAGATATTTCCATCTACAGTCTTAAGTCCGGTATACATAATACCTGTGCTGGTATTAAAATAGCGGGTATATCCCTTAGAATCCGTGAACCAGCCGGTAAGCATCTGACCATTGCTCTTGAAATAACGTTTCTCTTTCTTAGCTGTGGTCTGCCAGCCCTTTACCATAGCACCGGTTCCGCTGGTAAAATAATATTTCTTACCCTTTAAGGTCAGCCAGCCGCGGACAAGCTTACCATTGGAAGGTCTGAAATAACGGGTTACGGTTCCGCTCTTCAGAAAACCGGTGGCCATCACACCTTTTCCCTTGGTAAAATACCGGATGTTTCTGCCCTTACTGTCTTTTTGCCATCCTTTTAACTGTACGCCTGTTTTTTTATTAAAATAGTATTTCTTGCCTTTCAGAGTCAGCCAGCCTTTCTGCTTGGCTCCGCTGGCTGTTATGTAGTAGGTCTTGCCGTTTATAGTCTTAAATCCGGCTTTCGCAGCCTGAACATCCCTTGTCATCAGAAAAACCGTACATAATGTGGCAATCACAAGCAGCACCAGAGCCAGACTTTGCTTTCTGTTTCTCTCTTCTTTTATCATAGCATTTTCCTCTCTTTGACCTGACTAATTCCGAAGCTTTCCCACCTCTGCTTTTCACAAACAGTTACTGTTTACTCCGTGACCAGTAACACGCTTCGCGATGCACAGAAATCATGCATTCGCATGAT
>ERZ772889.753-NODE-753-length-33538-cov-12.544814_pt1 | contig 33538 bp, 26 predicted proteins | sample MGYA00512127_ERZ772889 | MGnify/ENA primary metagenome ERZ772889 (study PRJEB29015, sample SAMEA2737689) | human gut metagenome | biome: human gut; feature: human-associated habitat; material: faeces | place: China | collected 2012 ...
CCATGCATATATCTGGACAGGTTGCGGATCTCGTCTGCCACCTGGATTGCAAGCTCTCTGGTCGGGCAGAGAACGATCGCCTGCAGCTTTTTCAGCTTCGGGTCTACCTTTTCCAGAATCGGGATTCCGAATGCTGCGGTCTTACCGGTTCCGGTCTGTGCCTGCCCGATCAGATCGATCCCGCTAATCATCGCCGGAATCGCCTTCGCCTGAATCGGTGAAGCCTCCTCAAATCCCATGTATCTTACTGCTTTCTGAATCTCTTCCGAAAGCCCCATTTCTTCAAATCTAACTGTTTCCATCCATTATCCTTTCTACTACAATACCAATTACAAATATGACCTTAAACTCTGCCGGGGCGCATTCTCACGCCTGCGGCGGTCGCTTGCGCCAACTTCCTTATCCGTCGCAATGCACAATAAAAAACTCCTTACTTGGTGACAATACAAGTAAAGAGCATCGTAACATTCGCGTTATATTCTAACAAATAATTTTTAAAAAGTCAATTTTCACTTGCATTTTATGCATAAACGGTATAATATACTCATATACTTAATGTAGTATTGATTACTACATGTAATGGTTTTAATTATTCATCTCTAAGGAGGGATTTGTGATGAAAAAGAAACATATTAAAGATCCAGGAAGTGCAATCACACATTTTATCGGCATGCTGATGGCAATTTTCGCCGCATTTCCACTTTTAATAAAAGCAGCCCACGAACCGAGCCGAATTTACCTGATCTCGCTTGCAATCTATGCAGTCAGCCTGATTTTTTTATACGCCGCAAGCACAACCTACCATACCTTTGATCTTTCCGAACGTGTCAACACGATCCTGAAAAAGATCGACCATATGATGATCTTCGTACTGATCGCCGGAAGCTACACACCAATCTGCCTGCTGGTACTGGAACGCAGAACCGGACTTATCATGCTCGCACTTGTATGGGGTATCGCAATCACCGGAATTATTATTAAAGGATTCTGGGTATTCTGCCCGAAATGGGTATCCTCCGTCCTCTACATTAGTATGGGATGGATCTGTGTCCTCGCATTCAGTCAGATCCTCAACAATCTGACACGTGCAGAATTCGGATGGCTTCTCGCCGGCGGAATCATTTACACAATCGGCGGTGTGATCTATGCACTGAAGCTTCCGATTTTCAACAGTAAACATAAGAATTTCGGCAGCCACGAAATCTTCCACCTCTTCGTGATGGGCGGAAGTGCCTGCCACTTTGTTGTAATGTATTCTTTATTGTAAACCTTGCATCCTCGAAAAATCCAGAAATCTCGCCCCACTAAAGCTGCGGAAGTAATTTTTTATTCCGCGCAAAATGCCGACAGGAGAAGCAAATCTGCTTCTCCTGTTTCATGCCCTACTGCCCCGTCTCTTTATAGCTCATCACCAGACCAAGCTTCGCCCTCCGCGTCATATGCTTGATCGCATACTCCCGCCGCATCGCCTCTTCCTTTGTCTCAAACTGCTCCAGATACACCAGCTCCACCGGTCTCCTGGATCTGGTGTATTTTGCGCCTTTCCCGGCATTATGCGCTTCCAGACGCTTCTCAATATCATTCGTCCACCCGGTATATAATGTTTCATCCTTGCATTTTAAAATATATGTATAATTCATCGCTTCAAAGAGGGACCAAAAAGCCCCTCTTCCTTTCTTCTGCTCTTATTCTTCAGCCAGATAGTCCATCGGATTGACCGGCTGACCATCTTTTAACATCTCGAAATACAGATTGCAGCCTTCCAGACTGTAATACTTGGTCGGAATCTCCAGATATCCGATCACATTTCCCGCTTCCAGATAATCACCGACTTTCACCTGCACTTCCTTGAGCTGTCCATACATGCACTCGTAGCCATTCCCCATATCCAGTGTCACCGTGATTCCCGTCTGCGCAAAGTTATCAATGGATTTTACAAGACCCGGTGCTGCTGCGATCACGTTATCGTTCACCGCACCGGATATGATCATCGCCGGATTATATCTGTACTGATCCAATGTAGAAAAATATACGGTTTTATCCATACTGTAGCTCATCAGCACATTGCCGTCCACCGGCCACAGAAGCTGGCTGTCCTCCCCGAAATTCAGGTTCATTGCCGTTCCTGCGGTCTGCGTGCTGTCCGTTTCCCAAGTATCCATCCGGTTCTCTGTACTTCCATCTGCTGCCGTATTTGCAGCCTGGCTGTCCTCTTTTGTCACAGGTTCTTCATCTTCCAGCGCTTTCTTTGCAATACTGCTTGTCTCTTCCGTATTTCTTTTGATTTCTTCCTCTTTCGCCTGCTGTTCTTCCTCGATCTTTGCCTGCTCATCCTTCACATTTGCCCGGTAATTTCTCCATGTATAGGCTCCTGTAAGCACAATAGCAGCGGCAAAGCAGACCGCAAGACCGATCGACGCTCTTTTTCTCCTCTTATTAGAGGACTGCTGCTTTTTATTCATATTTTATCACCTCTGACAATATTTTTGCCAGAAAATGACCAACTTATTCTCCCTTTTCGTTTTTTTCGATCACAATATCCGTGACCTCTTCCAGACTGACATCAGTGAAAAAATATCGCAGAATTTCTTCACAGGATTTTCCTTCCTCTGCCATCTTCTTTGCCGTGTACTGGCTCATCCCAAGACCGTGCCCAATTCCCTTTGCCGTAACCCTTGTCTTCCCGTCATAATCCTGAAGCGTAAAGCATGACGAGGCAAGATGATAGGTTCTCCGGAATTCTTCACCATTTACTGTTTCACTGCCACAACGGACCTCTGTCACATACCCGGCATTGTCTGTTCCTGTCACTTCCATGTCGCTTCCCTGGATCATGGACACTGTCATCTCCTCTTTTGCCTCCACATCTTCGGGACATTCCCTGCTCTGAAGATACGGATACTCTTCCGAACCAAACACTTCATTTCCAGACCTTGTTTTTCCGTTGCTTAACCGGTGATACGGAGTCAGAATCAGCCTTCCGTCATACATCAGAACCTGCCCCCTTGTCTCGTCCCACGCAGCTTTCATCTTCTCATAATATTCTCCATAATGATCTGCTCCCCAGTTGCTCTCCATCTGCTGCCTGGTCCAGTATTCCTTCGTCAAGACAGTGCTGGTGCCCTCATCCTGGATGCTTTTGTAAATGCTGGTCCGGATCAACACTGCCTGTGCCTTTAACGCTTCCTCCTCCGCATCTCCCTCAATTTCTTTAGCCAGAATCCCGATCCCATATTCATCCAGCGAAATTTTTCTGTTCTTTTCGTCACTTTTTACGGTCACATACGGGCTCGTCCCATTGTCCTGCGCCAAACTGCTTCTGCCATTCAACAGAATCGTAACCACATACGGAAGTAATATAAGAATGGCAGCAAAATAGCCTGCCTGTCTGAAGTATTTTCGCATAATAAAACCTCCCATACCACTGTATGAGAGGTTTTGACTGATTATGCTTCTGGTTTAACTGTAACATGATCCAGTTTCCAGATATTATCAACATATTCCTGAATGGTTCTGTCTGAAGTAAATTTACCACAGCTTGCTGTATTCAGAAGTGCCATCTTAGCCCAACGATCCGGATCTTTGTAAGCTTCTTCCACTTTCTTCTGTGCTTCTGCATAAGAGCGGAAGTCTTTCAGGATAAAGTATCTGTCCGGTCTGTCTCCACCCTGTGTATTCAGAAGTGAATTATACAGGTCGCGGAACATCTCATGGTCACCATGTGAATAAGTTCCATCCATCAACTGGTCAACGACTCTCTTAATATCCCAGTCATTGAAGTAGATCTCCTGCGGGTTATATCCGCCATTATTCTCATAGTTGATAACTTCGTCAGAACTGAGGCCGAAAATAAATGCATTTTCAATTCCAACTTCTTCTACGATCTCTACGTTAGCACCGTCCATTGTTCCAAGTGTAGGAGCACCGTTGAGCATGAACTTCATGTTACCTGTACCGGATGCTTCTTTACTTGCTGTGGAGATCTGCTCGGAAACGTCTGCTGCTGCGAAGATCCACTCAGCGTTGGATACTCTGTAGTTTTCGATGAATACAACTTTGATCTTGCCGTTGATGGAAGCGTCGTTGTTTACTACATCTGCTACGGAGTTGATGAGTTTGATAATCTTCTTGGCTGTTGCGTAACCTGCGGATGCTTTTGCACCGAAGATGAATGTTCTTGGATAGAATTCCATTTCCGGATGCATCTTGATCTGGTTGTACAGATAGATAACATGCAGAATGTTCAGGAGCTGACGTTTGTACTCGTGAAGTCTCTTAACCTGTACATCGAAGATGGAGTGCGGGTCTACTTCTACGCCATTATGCTCAAGGATGTATTTAGCCAGACGTTCTTTGTTCTTGAACTTAATGTTCATGAATTCCTGGAGTGCTTTTTCATCATCTGCGTAAACTGCAAGTTTCTTTAACTGCGGAAGGTCTGTGATCCAGTCCGGTCCGATATGCTCTGTGATCCAGTCTGCAAGGAGTGGATTTGCGTGGAGCAGGAAACGTCTCTGAGTGATACCGTTTGTCTTGTTGTTGAATTTCTCAGGCATCATTTCATAGAAGTCTTTTAATTCCTGATTCTTCAGGATTTCTGTATGAAGACGTGCAACACCGTTTACAGAGTAGCCTGCTGCGATTGCAAGGTGAGCCATCTTAACCTGTCCGTCATAGATGATTGCCATCTTTTTGATTTTCTCATAATTTCCAGGATATTTATTCTGGACTTCAATGATGAAACGACGGTTGATCTCTTCGATGATCTGATATACACGTGGAAGAAGTCTGGAGAACAGCTCGATCGGCCATTTCTCAAGAGCCTCAGCCATAATGGTATGGTTGGTGTAAGCAACACATTTGGTAGTTACAGCCCATGCATCATCCCAGCCAAGACCTTCCTGATCCATAAGAAGACGCATAAGCTCTGCAACAGCCATAGTCGGATGAGTATCGTTCATCTGGAATACGACTTTCTCGTGGAGCTTCTTAATATCATTATGTGTTTTCTTATATTTCTCGATTGCAGCCTGAATACTTGCAGATACGAAGAAGTACTGCTGTTTCAGACGAAGCTCTTTACCGGACATTTTATTATCGTTCGGATAAAGAACGTTTACGATATCCTTTGCAAGGTTCTCCTGCTCAACGGCTTTCTTGTAATCACCTTTGTCAAAGGAATCAAATCCAAACTCTTCGATAGCAGCAGCATCCCAGATACGAAGTGTATTTACTACATTGTTCTCATAACCAACGATCGGCATATCGTATGGGATTGCCTTTACTGCCTGATATCCTTCATGGACAAATTTGTTCTGGCCGGTTGCCTGGTCATATTCAACTCTTACATATCCCCCGAAATGTACCTCTTTTGCGTACTCCGGACGACGAAGCTCAAATGGATAGCCTTCTTCAAGCCATGCATCCGGAACCTCAACCTGGTATCCGTCTCTGATTTCCTGTTTGAACATACCATAACGGTAACGGATTCCGCAGCCATATGCACTGTATCCAAGTGTTGCAAGGGAATCAAGGAAACATGCTGCAAGTCTTCCCAGACCGCCGTTTCCAAGTGCCGGATCCGGCTCCTGATCCTCAAGTGCATTGATGTCGATTCCAAGCTCTTCAAGAGCTTCTTTCACTTCACCGTATGCGCCAAGGTTTAAAAGGTTGTTTCCAAGGGCACGTCCCATAAGAAACTCCATGGACATATAATATACGATCTTCGGATCCTGCTTTTCATAAGCATTCTGTGTATCAAGCCAGTTATCGATGATCACATCCTTCACTGTGTAGCTTACTGCCTGGAAAAGCTGCTCCTGAGTTGCCTCTTCAAGCTTTCTGCGGTAAAGAAACTTAACGTTGTCTTTTACACTTTTCTTGAAGGTTTCTTTGTCAAACTGTTTGTCAATCATTTTGATCCTCCTGTTGTATGTTAAATCAAAGCTTTGTAACACCAAGAGTTACATGCTCTTTATTAATATTCCACTCTTTTACATAACCATCTGTCTCGCCATAAACGACTTCCTCAGCCAGAACTTCAGATTTGATCTCAGCCTCGTTTGCCTTCATGGTCTCGATAATCTTGTCATTATCTTTTACAGATACACGGATCTTATCCATAACCTCAAAGCCAGCCTCTTTACGCATGGTCTGTACTTTACTGATGATCTCGCGGACAAATCCCTCTTCGATCAGCTCAGGTGTCAGGTTGATATCCAGAACAACTGCAGTCTCGCCTTCTGACTCTGTTACATAACCTTCTGTCTGTGCAGTCTCGATGAGCAGGTCTTCCTCTGTAAGCTCAACCTTATTTCCATCGATATCAAGTACAAGTACACCGTTTGTCTTCAGGTCGCTCATGGCCTTGCTGCCGTTGATTTCTGCAAGTGCTGTGCGGATTCCGCCAAGAAGCTTGCCATATTTCGGTCCCACTGTACGAAGCTGTGGCTTGAAGCTGTAGGAAATGAAGGATTCCACGTCATCTGCAAATTTCACTTCCTTTACATTCAGCTCGTCTGCAATAATGTCTGTGAAATATTTATCCATCACCTTCGGAACTTTTACATACATGTTTCCGATTGGCTGACGGTTCTTGATGTTTGCTGTGTTACGGCATGCACGGCCAAGAACAACAACATCCAGAACTTCTTCCATGTTTTCTTCCAGATCCTTGTTGATCCACTCTTCCTTTACTTCCGGGAAGTCGCAGAGATGGATACTCTCAGGAGCTGTTTTGTCCAGAGATCTTACAAGATTCTGGTAAATATCCTCTGTCATGAACGGGATCATCGGAGCTGCAGCCTTGGCAACTGTTACCAGTGCTGTGTAAAGAGTCATGTACGCATTGATCTTATCCTGCTCCATGCCTTTTGCCCAGAAACGCTCACGGCAGCGTCTTACATACCAGTTACTCATCTCGTCTACAAAGCCCTGAAGTGCTCTTGCAGTCTCCGGAATCTTATAGTCGTTCAGATCCTCGTCAACAGTCTTTACAAGTGTATTCAGCTTGCTGAGGAGCCATTTGTCCATAACCGGAAGCTTGTCATAGTCAAGTGTATATTTGGTAGCATCGAAGTTATCAATATTTGCATAAAGTACAAAGAATGCATAGGTATTCCACAGAGTACCCATGAATTTACGCTGACCTTCCTGAACAGCCTTGCCATGGAAACGGTTCGGCAGCCATGGTGCACTGTTGATGTAGAAGTACCAGCGGATGGCATCTGCACCGTATGTCTGAAGTGCATCAAACGGATCAACTGCATTTCCCTTGGACTTGCTCATCTTCTGGCCATTCTCATCCTGAACATGTCCAAGAACGATAACGTTCTTATATGGAGCCTGATTAAACAGAAGAGTAGACTCAGCAAGAAGGGAGTAGAACCATCCTCTTGTCTGGTCAACAGCCTCAGAAATAAAGTTTGCCGGGAACTGCTGTTTGAACAATTCCTGATTCTCAAATGGATAATGATGCTGTGCAAATGGCATTGCTCCTGAATCGAACCAGCAGTCAATAACCTCCGGTACACGGTGCATAGTGCCGCCGCACTCCGGACACTTCATGGTAAGCTCGTCAATGTATGGGCGGTGAAGCTCTACTGTCTTGGCGCGCTCGTCACCAGTTTTCTCATAGAGATCCTGACGGCTTCCAACAGATTCCATATGACCGCAGCTGCACTCCCAGATATTCAGTGGAGTTCCCCAGTAACGGTTACGGCTGATTCCCCAGTCCTGAACGTTCTCAAGCCAGTCGCCGAAACGTCCTTTACCGATGCTCTCCGGGATCCAGTTAATGGTGTTGTTATTGCGGATCAGGTCATCTTTAACAGCTGTCATTTTGATAAACCAGGATTCTCTTGCGTAGTAGATTAGTGGTGTATCACAACGCCAGCAGTGTGGGTAATCATGCTCAAATTTCGGAGCATCGAACAGCTTGCCTTCTTTTTCAAGATCAGCCAGTACCATTGGGTCTGCTTTCTTAACAAACACGCCGGCATATGGTGTCTCAGCAGTAAGATCACCCTTGCCATCTACAAACTGTACAAACGGAAGATCATATTCACGTCCTACACGGCTGTCGTCTTCACCAAATGCAGGAGCGATATGAACGATACCGGTACCATCACTCATGGTAACGTAGTTATCACATACGAGATAATGCGCTTTCTTGCCCTTGGATGCTACATAGTCACCTGTGCATTTAAACAGCGGCTCATATTCCTTGTATTCCAGATCTTTTCCTTTATAGGTTTCCAGAACCTCATATGCAGGCTCTTCTTCCTTTGCAAGCTTGCCAAGTACTTTGTCAAGAAGTGCTTCTGCCATATAATAAGTGTATCCGTCTGCCGCTTTTACTTTACAGTAAGTCTCATCCGGATTTACGCAAAGTGCAACGTTAGAAGGCAGTGTCCACGGTGTTGTGGTCCATGCCAGGAAATATGCGTCCTCTCCAACCACTTTGAAACGTGCGATCGCAGAACGCTCTTTTACTAATTTATAGCCCTGGGAAACCTCCTGGGATGAAAGCGGGGTTCCGCAGCGTGGACAGTAAGGAACGATCTTGAAGCCCTTGTATAAGAGGCCTTTGTTCCAGATTTCTTTCAGTGCCCACCACTCGGACTCAATATAATTGTCCTCGTAAGTTACATATGGATGCTCCATGTCAGCCCAGAAACCAACTGTTGAGGAGAAATCCTCCCACATTCCTTTGTATTTCCAGACACTCTCTTTACACTGCTGGATGAACGGCTCCATACCGTATTCCTCGATCTGCTCTTTTCCATCCAGACCAAGCTTCTTCTCTACTTCAAGCTCTACCGGAAGACCATGGGTATCCCATCCAGCCTTACGCGGAACCATGTAACCCTTCATTGCACGGTATCTTGGGATCATATCCTTGATAACACGTGTCAGCACATGGCCGATATGCGGCTTGCCGTTTGCTGTTGGCGGTCCGTCATAGAATGTGTAAGTCGGGCCTTCTTTACGGTTTTCCATACTTTTTTCGAAAATATGGTTTTCTTTCCAGAATTCTTCTACTTTTTTCTCGCGATCTACGAAATTCAGATTCGTGTCTACTTTCTGGTACAAAGCTTTTTCCTCCTTTAAAATTATCAGTCGATTGCTGTTGAGATTTCCTGTTACATAAAGAATCCTGCCTGCAGGATTCTCCGTCTGCATAAAAAAAGCTCTCATCCTGCAAAAGGACGAAAGCTGTCAGCACTCGTTATACCACCTGTTACATTGTACAGGCTTGCACACGCAGCCGATACACGCTCCCTGTAACGGGGGAATTCCGTTATCTCCTACTTGTTCCTTCAGAGATAAAACTCCGGAGTGATCTTCGGCTGAATCTACTTGCGGCGGGCTTACACCATCCCCGTCTCGCTGAAAAGATTGCTGCTGTCTGTGTCTGCACAACCTTAAACGTTCAAAATCAGCTTACTGTCTCCATCACAGTCTTTAACTATTCTGTTTCCTGTCTATTATAAGGGTCTGAATTTCTATATGTCAAGTGTTTTTCCGCTGAAAAAATGGGGAGAATAGGGGAAAATAATGCTGAATTTGTGGATTTTCCGGGGTGCTGTGAACAATTCACACTCTTTTAATAGTTTTACATAAAGAAAAGTGGTATAATGCAATTACGTATTGGGAATTTTATGTACTATTTTAAGAAAGGATTTTATATGATCAGGAAAAATCTTCATATGAAAATAAAGCGGATTTTCTGTGGAATCCTGACAGCAGCAATGCTGCTTGGGCAGACGGGCGCTGTCTGGGCAGAAGCTACAGACACTGCCAGCGAATCTCCCACTCCTACTCCGGATCCGCATACCGAATATTATGCACAGGCAGCTGATACCGATTCCCTTGAGGGTTGGCCGGAGGGTCCTAAGATTGAGGCGCAGTCAGCAGTTCTCATGGACTTAAATACAGAGGCGGTCCTGTATTCCAAGAATGCTAATACTCAGCTTTACCCGGCCAGTATTACCAAGCTTCTCACCTGTCTTCTTGGATGTGAGAACCTGGACGTGAACGCACAGCTTACCCTTTCCCAGCAGGCGGCTTACGGAATTGAAGCGGGAAGCTCCACCATTTATGGTGATGCCGGAGAGGTTTTTACAGTTGAACAATGTCTTATGGCACTGATGCTGGAATCAGCCAATGAAATGGCACTTGGTATCGGGGAAGAGGTTTCCGGTTCTGTGAAGAAGTTTGTAGAACTGATGAACACCAGAGCCCAGCAACTTGGATGCAAAAACACCCATTTTAATAACCCTAACGGACTTCCTGATGAGACTCATGTAACCACCGCAGGCGACATGGCAAAGATAGCCAAGGCTGCATGGCAGAATCCACTTTGCAGGAAATTTTTCACCACAGATCTTTATGAAATTCCGCCTACCAATATTTTTACAGAAACCCGCTATCTGCTCAATCATCACAAAATGATGGCTGGCAGGGATTACGCCTATGATGGTGTTCTGGGTGGAAAAACAGGCTACACAGATGCTGCCGGTGCTACTCTGATCACCTATGCCAAGCGTGGAAATATGACCCTGGTTGCAGTTGTGATGAATTCCGTAAATGGCGCCTGGGCTGACACAAAAAGTCTCCTGGATTACGGTTTCGACAATTTCGAATGTAAAAAAATGAAAATCAGCAAGAATCCTGTCCCGAAGAAAAATCTTCCAAGTGAACAGTATCTGCTGAATAATTGCGGAAATACTTATCCATTCTACTACACAAAAAATGTATACGTGACCGTCCCCACAGGAACAGACCTCAGTGTTCTTACCAAGAAACAGGCCATTCTTTCCAACGCTGTGGGACCATTGAGATTAAAGAGCAAGTATTATTTCAATGGCCAGATGGTTGGATGGGGAATGCAGTATGAACGGTCGATCATGACCAGTCTGCTGACAACACCGACTTTATAGAATAAGGGCTAAGATTGAAAACTGCATTACGCATTTTCGTTCTTAGCCCTGTATTATTGTAGTTCCTCTACTTTACACAATATTCTTTTATCTCTTTATTCGAAATGCTCCTATTACTACAATTTCATTTCTCAACTCTTATACCAGAATTTCAGACATTTCACCGTAATATTTGAAGGATCTGCTATTAGTTTTCCTATATTTAGCTTCATGGTTTTTGTCTTTCCCGGTTTTATATTGACCTTAAAGGTTTTGGTGCGGGTCATTTCTTCATTAATGGTCATGGTAAATTTCAGCTTCACTTTTGTGATGGTGCTTTTGGATTTATTGGTGAAGCGGGTTGTGTAAATGGTTTTGCCGGAATCCGGATAATATTTATAGCCTTTCACTTTTACCTGAAGCTGTTTCAGTTTTGGCTTGGGGGCAGGCTTTTTGCCGACGATCACGGTTATGGTTCTCCGCTTGCCATTTACCAGGGCACTTACCTTGGCAGTGCCAGGCTTCTTTGCGATCAGGAATCCTCCGGCTGCATCAACGATCTTTTTATTGCTGGATTTCACTTTCTTGATGGTGATGCTTCCACCGCCGGTTTTGAAAACATAATTGGAAAACATGGTGGTATCCCCCACCTTCAGGGAGATGGAGCTGGAAACAGTTATGACTGTTTTCGCTACTGTGAAGGTCACCTTTTTCGTCTGATTTCCATATTTGAAAATGAAATCCGCTGAACCTGCTTTTGCAAAATATACGCTCACCTCAAAGCTGTCATTGGATTTTGGAGTAATGCCTGTAATCTGTGCCACCGATGAGTCCGAAATACTTACAGAATATTTGGACGAATCCTTATTTGAATAAAAAACATAAGGATCGTCAACCGTTACCAGGAACATTCCTGTGGTTTTGTCGTAATTGTTTTCCGGCGGATAAATGGCAATATCTGCGTTTTTGCGATTTTCCCGCACATTTACAGTGATGGGAAAATCTACGTTCTGCTCACTTGGAAAACTATCATAATTTACAAATATTTCCATCAATTCCATTTCATCAGATTTGGAGAACGTGGCTGAGCCCTGCAGCACCGTACCTCCGTTTGAATATAAGGGTATACTGTCGTCATCCAGATACACGCTTGCCCTGCCTGGCGTCAGACTGGAGCTTTGAAAAGTCATAGTCACATCTACCTTGTAATCCATGGAGTCTTCATGAGGGATCTGATAGCCGATATAATAGCGGAATTCGTCTCCATCCCACACATTCATGCTGCCCGTTCCGCTGAGTTTAAAACCATCCGAGGTAACTTCCTTGGTGATAGCAGCCTGCGCCCGCAGCGGACCAAAGAGAACCATCAGCAGTGTTACAAAGAAAAATGTCAGAATGTATTTCCCAAACCTGTAAAAATAATTTCTTAAACTCATAAAACCCCCTCCTTTTTTATACGCTGTTGTTGTATTACTTATAATCAGCATATGTGATTGGAGGGGATTTTTCTATTAACCAAATGTTAGTTTTTCATTCGTTACAAGAAGTAGTTTCACGGATTTACTGCTCTGCTTTCTTCAGTCTCCGTTTGGCACGATGCGCATCACGTTTCTGGCGGATTTCATCGGCTTCTTCATCGGTTACATTGGTGAGCTTCTTAATTGCATAGTACTTATTGTCTTCCGTTCGGCGAATCCTGATTTTTCCCAGTACAAAGCCATGCTCCTGACAGAGGGACACACTGTAGTAAACCTTGGAATTATTCATAAACCAACGGATCTTACGCTTGGCAGGATTATGGCACAATGGACATTTCGTGCTGGTTACTTCCCGGTCCTTCATGGCTTTTTCGCGAGAATAGAACTCCCGGGATACATATTTATCATAGGTTGGATAGGATATGTGAATCTCTTCACGCTTGCTCTTGGGATTCTGATACACGTCCAGGGATGAGTTTGGAAAAATGTATTTATCTTCTATTTTCTGGAGAATACATGCAGTATAATAAGCATCTCCCAGAGCGCGGTGAAAATCCATTTTCTTCTCCACGCCCATTTTATCAGCAGCAAATTCCAGAGCACGGCGCTCGTCATTTTCTTCATAACGAATAGCAAATAATTTCTGCACATCATAATAAGTCACCGGACCTTTGAGCAGGGAAAGTTTTCCATAATATTTCATGTTCCGCTGCAGTTCCATTACATCCTGATTTCCCCAGGTAAAGAAAATATATTCTTCGCCACACCATTCCAAAAATTCCGTGATGGCCTGTGGGAAAAGAGTTCCATTCTGCAGATCCTTATAATTCATGTGAATCACTTCATGAATGCTGTCATGAATCCAATTGTACACCTGGGGCTTGATCAGACGCTGAAAGCTATCCACAATTTCTTTCTCTTCATTTAGTTTTATGGCGCCGATTTCTATGATTTCAAAAGGCAGACGGCTGTTAGACCACCTTTTTCCCCCCGGACTCTGATTCCATTCCAGGTCAAATACAATGTAATTCATGGGTAAATTCCTTTTCTGAAAATGTTTTTGTTACTATGAACAGATAAGCAGTAACATGTTTTTGCCATCCACGATTACTGCAACAACATCTTGTTTTCACGCTCTGGAGCCTGTTTGAAAAGGCTTTCTGCAAGATGTACATTATAATTTGTGGGAGATTTTTTGTTCTGTCCTTTGCAGTTATCAACAATTCCAGACAAGTATAGCAGACAGGTGAAATGATGTAAAGACATAAGAAAAAACCTGCCGGTGGGTAGCCGGCAGGAAATGAGGGGGTATGAAACAAAATCTATGTAAATTAGAAAATCGTCTTAAAATGAACACAATCTATATAAAAGAAGCTGTTTACCATTATTTCAATATTGCTGAATAATCCATACACTGCAAGCACATCAAACAAAACATGCTCTGCCGCCTTCACTCGTTACTTATGTAAGTCGGCAATATCAGCCGCCGCTTCTGATTTACGGCTAATGCACACTCTATATTATCTAATTCAATTATCTATTTCAATCGTCTATTTCAATTATTTATTTCATCGGCACGAAGCAGGTGAACTGCTCCGCGCCAGTTATTATCTGTTATCAGTTTCCCATGGGAATTCTTATCTGTTAAAACAGCTCTTTCCCCGGAAATCAGCCTTCAATAGAAATAAACTTCTTCTCTTCCGGCACTTTTTTCTTCGCTTCCTTCGGGAAAGTAACAGTCAGAACACCATTGTCATATTTCGCATGGATGTCCTCATGCTCCAGTTCCTTACCTACGTAAAAGCTTCTGGAGCACTGTCCGGTGTAACGCTCTCTGTGAACGTATTTGCCGTTATTGTCTTTCTCATCTTTATTCTCGGTTCTGGAAGCCTGAATGTTCAGATAGCCATCCTTCAGCTGAATCTTCACATCCTCTTTATGGAAGCCTGGAAGATCAATGCTCAGCTCATAATTTCCATCCACATCCTTAATATCTGTCTTCATCAATTCAGCAGCTCTGTAACCTCTGTGATTCTCTCTTTCTACAGGTAATCTCATCCAGTCATCAAATAAATCTTCTCCAAAAATACTAGGCATTAACATAATCCATTCCTCCTTATATTGTGAACACTTGCGTGTTTAATTAACATCGTTGTTGAAACTGGAAGATTTCTTTTTCTCTCTTCCTTTGTTCTGCATGTAATATAACACGCATTGTTAGCACTGTCAAGGGGAGAGTGCTAATTTCACATTTTTTTCACATTTATCTTAAATAAAAAACTAAATTTGTGTCCCTTTTCATATTTTCCTTTGTGAATCTCCAGAAATTCTGGTACAAACGGACTGCCTCTCCATTTTCCTCTACTGCATCTGTATTTCCAGTGATTGTATTGTAGATCATGGCAAATGCCAGATTCTCCGTTGCCCCGGCATATTACACTGGTTCCGAGGTAACTCCTGAAGTGACAGTTACCCACAGTGGTAAAACCCTGGTAAAAGACAGGGATTTCACTGTAACATACCACAACAACATTGAACCAAGCAGTTATTACAATTCTCCGTGGGTTGGAATTGATGGAATTGGAAATTACCAGGGGTATGTAACCAAATCCTTTACTATAAACAGAGCTGACATCAGCAGCTGCACGGTTACGCTTTCCGATGAAAGCCTTACCTACACAGGCTCCTCTTTACGCCCAACCGCCACAGTAAAAAGCGGGGACAAGGAATTAACCCTGAACCAGGATTATTACGTTTCCTACAGAAACAACTGGGATGCAGGTACTGCTTCCGCAATCCTCACTGGAACTGGAAATTACACTGGTTCTGTTACGAAAGACTTTACCATTAAACCATTGGATATCAGCCGCTATTCCGCTTCCCTTTCCCAGTATTCCTACACCAGTGACGGAACAGAGAAATGCCCGGATGTTACCGTTACATACGGAGACAAGACACTTGCGGCAGGCACTGATTTCACAGTTTCTTATAAAGATAATGTGAAGGAAGGTACTGCTACTGTAACTATTACTGGAGCTGGAAATTACACCGGCATTATTAACACAACCTTTACGATCACAGCTGCTCCTGGCAAGGATGACTCGGACGCAGGAAAAGATAATCCTGGTAAAGATGATTCTGGTAAAGATGATTCTGGTAAAGACGATTCTGGCAAGGATGATTCCGGTAAAGATGACTCTGGTAAAGACGATTCTGGTAAAGATGACTCCGGTAAAGACGATTCCGGTAAAGATGATTCTGGTAAAGATAACTCTGGTAAAGACGATTCCGGTAAAGATAACTCCGGTAAAGATAACTCCGGTAAAGATGATTCCGATAAAGGCAACCAGAACAGCAGCATGAAAAAGGCGAAAACCCTTACCGTAAAAGGCTCTGCTACACGCGCAACCTTAAAGAAACTGGTTTCAAAGAAAAAATATTATGTACGGATCCGCACCTACAAAGTTGTAAGCGGCAAAAAATATTATTCCAAATGGAGTTCCAAAAAATCCGTAAAAATTAGATAATGTCAAATGCCAGGCAGCGTCTTTGAACGACGCTGCCTGGCATTTTTTCATAAATCTTCCAAACCTACCTGAAGATTCTATATTCTCTGTGTAACTATTCAGCACCTTCACAGTTACAACCTCCGCAAAATAGTACATACCTACTGAATAGTTATTTTTCTGTTTAAGTTTTTATCAACTCAGGAAATTCTCAATGATCACATTTTCCGCCTCAGCTTCCGTCATTCCAAGAGTTCTTAGCTTCAGAAGCTGCTCATCGTTAATTCTTCCAATAGCGGCCTCATGAACAATTGCAGCATCCACATGCTTCGCCTGGATTTCCGGGATAGAACCCACCTCTGCATGATCCATAATAATGGAATCACACTGGATATGTGCGTGACATTTGTTCTTTCCAACAGCCTTCGGATGGAAAACCTGGGAAGAGTTTCCCTTTCCAACAGAACGGGAAATAATCTGTGCAGAAGATCCCGCTCCGTTCATACAGACTTCAATATCAGACTCCGCTTTCTGCTCCCCATCTGTCATCAGACGTTCCAGAACAAACAGCTTGGAATCTGCATCCATTGAAACATTTGTGGTACGGATTGTGGAGTCAACACCTTTGATCTGAACGGTATCCAGCGTAAATACGGAGTTCTCTCCAAGCTCAATATTAGTTACGGGATTCAGCACTCTGCTTCCGGTTCCATTCCCCTCTCCATAGTGTTTTTCCTCGTAATGTACATTAGCATTTTTACCCACATGGAAAGTATGAATACCATCGTGACGACTGTCATTACAGCCACTATTGTGGATTCCGCAGCCTGCAACAATGTCAACATCTGCGCCGTCTGCCACATAAAAATCATTGTAAACCAGATCGGTCATTCCAGATACACTTACCACTACCGGGATGAAAACCTTCTCTCCCTTTGTCTCCCCGTCAATGAAAATATCAATTCCCGGCTTGTCCTCTTTTTTCTTTATTTTGATATGTTCGCTGTCACCGTGACAGATGGAAATACCATTCTGACGGAGATTAAAAGCACCTTTCTGCGCAAAGCCTTCGCTGATCTTATCAAGCACACCCTGGGTTGTTTCTTCTACTTTAACCATCAACATTTTCCTCCTTCATTCAGACATTTCTGACATTTTTCCTGCTGAAATAAGGTTGGGAAAACGTCTTCTTTCGTACCATATTTCTTTACTTCACCGTCTTCAATTACCATGATCTTATCTGCCATATTGATGATTTTTTCCTGATGGGAAATCAAGATCAGGCACTCCTTTTTCTCACGATGAATCTCCTCAAAGCGCTTGATCAGCATGGAAAAGCTCCACAGGTCGATTCCTGCTTCAGGTTCATCAAAAATGCTTACTTTATGAGACTTCGCTAAAACTGTGGCAATCTCAATTCGCTTCATTTCACCGCCGGAAAGGGTTCCATCCATCTGACGGTTTAAGTAATCTTCGGAACAAAGTCCTACAGCTGAGAGAAGGTCACAGCTCTCTTTTTCCGTTAAATTCTTTCCTGCTGCAAGAGATAACATTCTTGCCACGGTCATACCTTTAAAGCGGGGTGGCTGCTGAAATGCATAGCCAATTCCCGCATTTGCACGATGATCAATATCGTATCCTGTAATGTTCTCATCATCCAGATAAATTTCTCCGCTGTTTGCTTTCTCAATGCCAGCCAGTACCTTGGCCAGGGTGGATTTTCCACCTCCATTTGGTCCGGTGATTACCAGCATTTCTCCATCCTGAACATCAAAACTGATGTGATTTACCAGACAGCGCTTTTTCCCCTCTTCATTCACTTCAAAAGTCAGGTTCTTTACTTTCAGCATATTCATACCTCTTCTGTTAATTTTACATTACTGCTCCAATTGTGCCCGAAATTCCAGAAAAAAATTGCTTTTGAGCAATAACGATTTTATCTCTTCTTGGACTGTACTCCAAATAAAAAAAATTGTCAACTAGAGCGTGTTTAAAAAAGGATTTCTGCAAGATGTGCGTCACAATTTGTGGGAGATTTTGCCCGGATGAGGGAGTCGTAGCGGGCTACGACAACCGAATTCGGGTGAAATATACCGCAAAGTGGGGCGTGCAGATTGCAGGAATGATTTTTCAAACACGCTCTAGTATTGAATTTTCACTTCTTCTGGTTTATAATCGACATATGACGAAAACAAGGAGGTGACGTATATGCCAAGACCGCCCAGATGCCGCAGAATCTGCCAGGCACCCCAATATGAATCTTTTTCTCCAGAAGAATGTCCCAGAGAGTCGGAAGCTGTCACTCTGACTCTGGATGAATATGAAGTCATCCGTCTGGTAGATCTGGAGAAGAAAACTCACGAGCAATGTGCTGCCCAGATGGATATTTCCCGGACAACTGTCACAGAAATTTATGAAACTGCCCGGGAAAAAATTGCCCGGTGCATCGTCCTTGGACAGCGCCTTGTCATAGCCGGGGGAAATTACCGGCTCTGCGAAGGACGGGAGCATACGCGCTGCGGGAAATGCTGTTGCCGAAAGGGATCTAAACAGACTCCGCTTACCAGCCTGGACCTTTCACAGGAACTACCAACCGCTGACCGATCTAATAGTTCACTTCCTAAATCAAATTTACAAAATGAAGGAGATATCATTATGAAGATTGCAGTTACTTATGAAAATGGAGAAATTTTTCAGCACTTTGGACACACAGAAACATTCAAGATCTATGACATTGCAGATGGCAAGGTTGTAAGTGCCGAAGTAGTCGATACCAATGGAAGCGGTCACGGCGCACTGGCTGGATTCCTGGTTGCACATGGCGTAGATACCTTGATCTGCGGCGGTATTGGCGGCGGTGCCCAGAATGCACTTGCCCAGGCTGGAATCCGTCTTTTCGGTGGTGTCAGCGGCAACGCTGATGAAGCTGTAAACGCATTACTCGCAGGAAATCTTGGCTATAACCCCAATGTACATTGCGATCACCATGATCATGAAGCAGGTCACAGCTGTGGCGATCATGGCTGCGGAAGTCATTCCTGCCATTAATATCTGACACAGATTTAACCTAACGGTTAATCAGCTGTATTTATAAAAAAGACTGATATAACATACCGGACTCCAACAACCTCCTGAAGTACAGTATCATTTATATCAGTCTTTTTTATTATTTCTTCATGGCCACAAGCTCTCTTCGTGCAAACAATATCGCCAATGATAATGCCGCTGCATCTGCGATCGGTCCAGCATACATCACCCCGTCAATTCCCATTATTAATGAGAAAACAACGATCAATGGCAAAAGAAATAGCACCTGTCTGGTCAGGGACATGACGATTCCAAGCTTTGCTTTTCCGATAGATGTAAAAAATCCTGAGGACATTGGCTGAATTCCATTTGCAAAAGTCATAAACATAAATATCTTCAGATAGCGTTCTGCGAACTGGAAATAAAGGTCACTTCCAGTTCCGAAAATACTTACAATCTGATGGGGAAATAACTGGAAACAAAGGAAAAATACAGTTGCAATCGCAGTACATGAAATCATGGAATAACGATATGCAAGTCTTACCCTGTCGTATTTTTTTGCTCCATAATTAAAGCCCCAGATTGGCTGACAGCCCTGTGAAATTCCAATACAAATCGCCATAAACACCTGGTTTACTTTTGAAATAACTCCTACACAGGCGATTGGAATATCACTTCCATAGACAGATAAACCGCCGTAATAACGTAAAATATTGTTCAGCACAATCTGAACAATTGCCATAGCAATCTGATTAATACAGGACGCCATTCCGAGAGAAATAATGGCTTTCAGGCACTCTGAAGAAGGCTTTAACATGCTCATCTCCAGATACATTTTACGAAATTTCCCAAAGTAGATAACCACCAGAATTCCGGAAACAATCTGTCCGATCACCGTTGCCCAGGCAGCACCCTTGATTCCCCAGCCAAACCCAAAGATGAAAAGGGGATCCAAAATTGTGTTGATGATGGCACCTGTAAGAACACAGGTCATAGAATATGTGGGACTTCTGTCTGCACGGACAATATGATTTCCTCCAATGGATAATGCATAAAAAGGAAGTCCCACAGCTGTGATGCCAAGATAATCCACCGCATAAGGCATAACATCTGTCGTTGCACCAAATAAGCTTAGGAGCGGACGCAAAAACAGAAGTACTGCCACTGCCAGAATCACACCTGTGATTACCAGTGTGGAAAGCGCCGTTCCGGCTATGGAGCTTGCCTTCTTCTCTCTTCCGGCGCCCATTTCCAGGTTATAGTTAGACGCACCTCCAATTCCCAGAAGCAGTGCCAACGCCGTTGCAATAGTTGTTACAGGAAACGCAACATTAGTAGCAGCATTTCCCAGCATCCCAACGCCTTGGCCAATAAAAATCTGATCCACTATATTGTACAAAGCACTGACCAGCATGCTGATAATTGCCGGAATTGCAAATTTCCCGATCAAACCACCTACCGGAGCCGTTCCCAATGGATTTTGCTCCTGACTGATGTTTGTTTCTTCCAAAAAATCTCCTCCCCTGTTTAAAAGTATTTCTGTTTATTTCTCATAAATTCTGATATGAATCATAACAAATTCTGAAAAACGATTCAAGAATTTTATGCTCAAAAAGCCCAGCTGCATACACAACTGAGCTTTTTGTATGAATATGGTTATTACTTCGCTACTCGCAATCTCACCGCCATATACTCTTTCCCCGGCAGCTTTACTCGGAACTTTCCTTTATGAACTCCACCATCGGTAATAGTCATTTCCCAGGTATCGATTATTTCCACCTGATACTCTGTAGTATCATCAAAGTAGAAGTCCCGGAAGCCCGGCCGCATAAAGGAATAATAGTAAATAAAATAATCTTTCCTTGCCGGGAAACCGGCAGCACGGCAGGCAACCTCATCCCATTTGCAGGGCATAGGTTCCACACCAAGTCCTGGTGTTTCTTCCATGATTTTCGCCAGAAATTTAATACGTTCTGGTGAGGTTCCATGCAGAACTCCGCCATGGGACCACCAGAGAATGCGGTCCGGACTAAGGTAGGTTTCCCCGTGTCCCGGGTATCCGCCACGGCAGAATGCCTCCCAAAATCTTCTTGTCATTTCCTCACCGCTGATATTTCCCCAGCCAAACTGAATGTTGCCCTCATAGCAGATTTCGTCCAGAATTACAGGTTTATGATATTTCTCGCGCCACTCGTTTACCAGCTCGGAGGAGCGGTATGTCTCAGTTCTCTGGACGCTGCAATGGGTGATCCAGGGCAGGTTATAATCATAATACGCTTTGCAGTTATGAATGGATCTGAGATGATGATATGGATCCTTCTCACAGATAATGCCGGCATATCTTTCCCAGTCAGAAAGAGTCTTCTCATGCATCAGATCATATTCATTAGCCAGGGACCACCATACATTTCGATATGCGGAAAAACGTGCCAGCACATACTTCCAGTAACGGTCATCATCCTCCGCTTTCATCATGGAGAATCCCCATCTGTCGTATGGGTGCATAACAATCAGATCTGCCTCGATTCCCAGTTTCATAAGTGCCTGAATACACTTTTCAATATGCTGAAAATGGGCTGGATTGAATCTGGTAAAGTCCCAGTCATTGCCCGGTGCACAGCCATTATATTCCGCGAAATTATTCTCATTTAACACAGAGCTGTCGCAGGGTGTTCCCTCATAAGGATAGGTAATCGGCTCATGAAGATTGTAGTCATAGTGCTTGGGAAAAATACAGAAACGGATCTTATTAAACGCATTTTCTTCCAGTGTTTTCAGTGTCTGTTTCTGTAATTCTTCGTTCTGCAGATTCCATACATAGCAGGTAGTTCCAATGCAGTGATAAGGTGTTCCATCCTCATAAGCAAGATAATATGTACCCGCAACACGAACCGGTCCATGGTTGTCCGCAGAAGGTGGTATTACGGTGAAAATACCGGTCAATATATTTCTGACAGCACATTTTTCTGCTGCCTTCCCACCATCAGCAGTTCCAAGCTTATATTCCGCGTTAATATCAAAGGAAGCCTCAATTTCAAAGGTATACTCGTCTGTAAAAGACGGCATAAATCTTACTTTATAAACACCATCTCCATCATAAAAACCATCTACCGTTTTCTTCTCATTTTTACAGCAAAAAGTGCCTTTGATCCACTGGTCACAAAATGGATTTCCCTCCTTGGGACCACTTACAGTTACTTCGAAAACATCCCATTTTTCTATTGTTTTTGCATAATTAAATTTCATTTTTCGTAATCCTTTCTCTTTTTTAAAAGCACTATGTTCGTTTCAATATAAACCTTTTTGAGCAAAAGCCCCCATGCTTTCTACTACCATAATACGCAGAAAACGTGGGGGTTGCAATGCAATTTTCTTAAGAAAATGTATGATTTTATTATTTCAGAAACCGGCACTATTTCATCTCATTTTTTCCAAAATAGAACTGGAACTTTTCAAACATATCCTGAATTATAAATCTGTTATCAATTGTGTCATAAACACGTATTTCTCTTCCTTTTCGTCCTGACCATTCATAAAATCCACGGTTATCCAATTCATCTGGCGCCTTTTCCACATGGAACTTTCCTAGAGTATTGTTCATCATAAGCCCAACGCACACAGAATCTCCAAGCGACCATAATTCTCCGCCAAAAGAGGTGATTGCAGCACCCTTTGACATATCACTGCCCCTGCTTCCGATCACATTTTCCGAAATACCGCCGCTTACTTCCATAGTATGCTTCACCAGATATTCACCGATTTTTCCACATGGATAAACATGATTCAACATTTCAAAAAAGCTGATTTTCATTGCGGTATAAACATTAAAAGGCACCTGCCACAGTTCCAGATCAGACTGGAAAAGCACTCTTGCTGCATTCAGATCATTATTCTGATTAAACTCAAAACCACCCTCCGGGTATGATCTTCCACCAATCCAAATCACTACGACATTCCGGGCAATCCGAGGTTCCATAAGGTATGCAGAGGCAATATTGGTGCAGGCTGCCTGTCCGCAGATAAACAGTGGCCTGGAATCGTCTTTCATAGCTTCTTCTACAATAAAACGGGCACCCTCACAGTCTACGGGAGTGTGAATATCCACCATTGCTTGTTTCGCACCATGAAGAACCTTGATGCCGGAATCTTCCACATCCATTAGGCTCATAACACGTTTAATTTCCTCGTAACTTTTCTGCTCCGAATCCGGCTCAGCGTAATGCTCTGCAATTATTCCACACATGTCAAATCTTGGTGTCATCAGCATGTGGGCAATGCAAAACTGGTCGTCGCATTCACAGCTGCAGTCTGTGTCTGCGATCACACGAATCGATTTATCGTTTGGGAACGTAAGCGGTCTTTTTCTTAACATAATAACATCCTCCTGACTATGTACTTCTTTTAACGGATATGTATTTTAAAAGCGGACATCTGCCACTTTAATCGTGCTCTGTCCGCTTTTACATTCTTCAGATCAACTCAAAACTTTTAAATTCAATGAAACCTTCTCCCTGATAAACAAACCACAGCCCGGTAGTTCCATCCGTAATCTGTACATCCTTATAACAGGTCGTCCAGTCACTTCCCGGAGTATGGGCAACCTCAGCTACAGGATTTCCATCCAGTTCTGTTTTCACCAGGATTTTTCCTGCTCCTTTTCCCCTGGTTTCCACTCCGATCTGACTTAATTTTTTCATTTTAAAATACTTATATCCAGCCTGTGCACCATCCTGCATGTTGGTAATGTACTGTTCTTTTCCCTCTTCCCCATCCTGTGTAATATAAGGATGTTCCTTGGAAACCTGTGTATTTGCCACATAAGGAACTGCTCCATTTTTGCTCATCAGATTGCATGCAATTCCTGCATTATAGCTGCCGCTGCCTTTAAGCGGACCACCATTTAAGCCGCAGGAAGTAATCTCCACCTGTGGAATACTTCCATCTGCAAGCATCTGGATTCTCTCTGCACAGCCCTGTCTGGAATAAGGATTTCCATTGGTCTGTCTATGGTAAAAAACATACCACTGATCACCGATTTTTTCAATACCTCCATGATTGGTGCCTGTGTAATTTAATGGCTCAGTTCTTCCATTAATTCCAATATCTCCGTTTGAAATTATCACGCCTCTGTACTGAAATCCACCACATGGACTTGCCGATGTGGCGTAACACAACTCATGTCCGTTTTCCGAAGAATACAAAAGATAATATGTTCCCCCTACTTTACGGATAGATGCAGCTTCAAAGAATCCATGTCCTTCAAAATCTGTTCCAACAGCTTCCTCACCAGCTGGAATACACACATTCGGTCCTATTTTCACCGTCACCATATCTTCATCCAGAACCGTCACCATTCCTCCCGGAGCAGTAGGTCTTGCAAAAGAAAAGCGTTTCGCCATTTCCCCTTCCGGTCGGAAACCGGTATATAGATAAACTTTTCCATCTGTATCTGTAAGTACACCCGGATCATACTGAAAATAATCATCCTCCCGGGTTCCCAGCACGGTTCCGTCCTCATAATGAACGTTTCCGTAATATTCATATTTTCCGGCCGGAGTATCGCAGACAGCCACTCCGATCACACCTGAGAAATCAAAGGCGTAATACAGATAATACCGTCCATCCGGTCCTCTTTGCACATCCGGAGCAAAAAGCCTGCGGTCTTTCGCATCCGGAAGATATCTGTCCTGATCTTTCCGGTAGATTTCCCCTTCAAACCTCCAGTCTGTCAGATCATCCACCGGCGCGGACCAGCATACATAGTTTCTCACGCAGAAAGCCTTTCCATTAAAACGGTCATGGCTTCCATAAACATACACTCTGCTGCCAAAGACATGAGGTTCTCCGTCCGGTACATATTCATAGCTGGGCAAATATGGATTAAAAACCTGTTTTTCCATGTTTATCCCTCATCTCTTTTTACTGATTAGCAATTGCTGCTTTCATAATTGTAGCCTGTGCAGCCTCCTCATGACTGAACTCACCAGTTATTTTTCCGTTGCTGAGTACAATAATCCTGTCACTCATGGACATCAGCTCCGGCATATCGGAAGAAACCATAACAATAGATACACCTGCTGCGGCCAGTTCGTCCATCATTTTATAGAACTCAGCTTTGGCTCCGACATCAATACCTTTGGTTGGCTCATCAATAAAAAGAATCTGTGGATTCTTCATCAGCCATTTTCCCAGTACTACCTTCTGCTGATTACCACCGGAAAGATTCACAACCATGGTATTCATGGAAGGAGCTTTTACCCGCATTCTGTCAAAAATAGCTTTCGCTTTTTCATTTTCCACTTTGCGGTCAATAAAATGCTTCTTTGGAAGATCATACAAGGAAATCAGACTGAGATTGTGAAGAATATTCATAGTCTGAATAAATCCGGTACGCTTTCTTTCCTCTGTTACAAAACCGATTCCTGCTTTGATGGCATCTTTCGGACTGTTAATGGTCACTTCTTTTCCATTGATCTTTACTTCTTTATGAACACCCTGTACCAGCTCGCCGAAAATTGCACCCAGAGCTTCACTTCGTCCGGCTCCCACCAGACCGCCAATTCCAAGGATTTCACCTTTTCTTACGGAAAAGCTGATATCATCTACAATGTTTCGATTATCAATGGTAGGATGAGGAACAGAAAGATGTTTCACCTCAAGAGTTGGCTCACCGATCTGATGCTCACTCTTCACATACATATTTTCAACCTTACGTCCGATCATTCCCTGAACCAGAGTTTCCTGATTAAATTCACTGATATCTCCACTGGTGATCACATTTCCATCACGAATAATGGTAACGCGGTCACAGATACGGAAAATTTCTTCCAATTTGTGAGAAATATAAATACAGGACACACCGCTTTTTCTCAGATTTTCCAGGAAATTCATAAGAATATCAACCTCTGAATCTGTCAAAGCTGTAGTCGGCTCATCCAGAACCATGATCTTCGGATGTGCAGCCATAGCACGTACAATGGACATCAGCTGCAGCTGGCCGCTGTTCAATGCACCAGCCGGTGTTTTCGGGCTGATTTGAAGCCCAAGCTGATCCAGAAGATCCTGTGTGTCCTTATACAATTTCTTATAGTCTACCCATCCTTTTCCAGGAAGGTTTCCTACGAAAATATTCTCAGCCACACTGGCCTCATACATAGCGTTCACTTCCTGGTAAACCATTTCGATTCCAACTTTTTTGGCATCGGAAACAGATCCGAAACTCTGTTTCTCACCGTTCACCCAGATTTCGCCTTCATATTCCTTATTGGTATAGCTTCCGCTTAATACCTTCATCAAAGTAGATTTTCCGGCACCGTTTTCTCCTACGATTCCCAGAACCTCACCTCTTTTTACATTGATAGAAACATCATTCAGCGCAATGACACCAGGAAATTTCTTGGTCACATGCTTCATTTCCAGAATTGTATCACCCATTTGTTTCCTCCTATCACGCCTTGGACATCTTGGTACGTTTAAAAATATCAATCAGCAAAGCGATAATCAGAATTGCTCCATATACTACGTTCTGCCATGTGGTCGGAACACCCATAACCAAAAGTGCATTGGTGATGGTTGCAAAAAGAATACATCCAAGTAAAGAACCTGTTACAGTACCTGTACCTCCTCGAAGGCTTGTTCCACCAATAATACAGGATGCAAGAATTGTAAGCTCTGTACCGCTTCCGGCTGTAAGCTGCGCGCTTGCAAATCTGGAACAATGAAGGCATCCTGCTACTGCTGCAAAAACACCAACCAGAATGAACAGCTCGGAATGTCTTCTCTTAACATCAATACCTGCAAGGTTTGCAGTCTCCGGGTTTCCTCCCACAGCCAGTGTGGCACGGCCATATTTGGTTCTGTTCAGGATCAGCTGTCCTGCCACGCCAATTACAAGAGCATAAATAATTGTGATCCAGATGCTTCCGCCAACACGTGTTTTTGCGATCGCCTGGAAACCATCAGAGATACCACTTACCGGGTTATTATTTGTGATAACAGAAGCGATACCTTTTACTACATAAGAAGTTGCCATAGTTGCAATAAAACCAAGCATTTCAAATTTTTCAACAAGAATACTGTTCAGTACGCCCACTGATGCACCTACTAACAGGGCAAGCAGAATGGAAAATACAAGAGGAACACCATTTGTCTCTGCAATTGCTGCGATCAGACCACCCAGTGTGGTGGTTGCCGCGATGGAAAGATCCATTCTTCCGGATGCAAGCAGTAAAGTAAGAGGAACTGCAATCATCGCGTTGAAGCTTGATGTTCTTAAAATATCAAGAATATTGCTCATTCTGAGGAACGACGGATTCACAATCATCGCTACGATTACCAGAACTACCAGTGGAAGTATTACGCTGATTTCTTTAATCTGAAAAAGGGTTTTTATTAATGAAGGTTTCTTTTTTTCCATAATTTCTCCTTTTTGGCTCGATTTATGCCGAATTTTTGGTATAAAATACCCCGCCGTAAGGCGGGGCATCATTTGCGAAACACCGTAAACGGTTCTAAGCGAAGCTTATTTTTTTATTAGTTTAACTCAATTCCATTCTCTGCGCAGTAGCTCTCTACTTCGTCCGAAAGTACCCAAATCTTCTCTGCCGGGTTGCTGTAATCATAATCTTCGCCGTTTAAGATTTTCTGTGCTACGTAGCAGAAGTTTTTACCAATACCAACAGAGTCTACGGAAGAAGTTGCCATTAAATCACCATCCAATACACGGTTAAATGCATCAGCTGTAAGCTCAAGACCTGTAGCAATGAATTTGCCCTCTAAGCCGTTCTCATCTACGAACTGAGCTGCTCCAAGTGCAGCATAAAGGTCTACACTTGCTACTGCATTCAGATCCGGGTTTGCAAGATAGAAAGCACTTAATTTGTCCTGTGCAGTTGCTGCATTGCTGTCAGTTGCTGCAATGTCAATCTCGTTGACCTCACCGTCAAAGTTTTCAGCAATTGCATCTGCAATACCCTGTCTGTTCTTCAGCTGGGAAGCATTGTCTGTTGTTGACATCAGGGTTACATAATTAATGGAATCGTATTCCAGCTGTTTTGCAAATTCTGCAATTTTTTCACCCTGTGAATATCCACTTGCATAGGAGTCGATTCCTACGAATGCATCACAGTTCTCTTCTCCAACATCTGTAAGGGAAATCAGCTTCACGCCATCCTCTTTGGCACGGCTGATCACGTCACCGTACATATCAAGATCATTGATTTCCATGCAAATAGCGTCATATCCCTGAGTCAGTGCGTTCTCAGCAAGCTGAACCATCTCGGAATCATTACCTGCATTCTGTGGTGTCCAGTAGTCACCTTCCCAACCAAGCTCCTCACAGGCCTCGGTGAAACCTTTCTCAATATTCCCCCAATAGGAGCCACCACTCTGTACACCGATAGTTACAATCTTAACTATATCATCTGCCTGAACTGCTACAGATGTCATTCCCATCATGGATACTGCCATAACTGCTGCCATTGCTGCTACTGCTACTCTTTTTTTCATTTTAAATTCCTCCCTGGATTTCTTTTGTTTTCATTTTGTGTTTTTACGTGTTACACATTTTGTGTTTTTCTACATATTGAGTTTCATCGTTCTATTGTTCTTGTATTCTGTTTTGCTCGTGCACGAAGCTGTGAGTATCCGCGGTTTATATCACTTTGTTTCGTGCTCGTTCACTTGATGGCTTGATAATAGCAAATCGATTCTTTTCTGTCAATAGTTTTATGTGAAACTGTGATTTTTAACATTATATCAGCTATTTTATTGTGCATTATTCACTATATTTTATTGTTATTGAGTTATTTTCTCATATTTTCAAATCGTGCATCGTGCACTTTCGTGCTCGCACACATATTTTTCACATTTTCATTGACACCACAAAGAAAACTCATTATAATGAGCTTACAAACACAGCACTGATAATTATATTGTTTACACTAACACACAATGTATAGGGGTATATTTTATGGCTACGATCAAACAGATTGCAGAAATCACTAATGTTTCCCGGGGCACCATTGACCGGGTACTGAATAACAGAGGCGGTGTAAGTCCCGAGACTGAGAAGAAGGTGCGTGCCGCTATGGAAGCGTTGAATTACCTTCCCAACAAAGCCGCGCAGAACCTTGCCGTGCGTAGAAAGAAACTGAAATTTGGTTTCATCCTTATTTCTCCAAATGATTATAATCCATTTTTTGCAGATGTGGAAAAAGGCATTCGTAAGAAAGCATCAGAGCTTGAAGAATTCGGTGTAACCGTAGATATCCGTTTCACACCCATAAACGAAATCAACAAGCAGTTAGAGCTTCTGGATGATTTCGCGGTCAACGAATATAACGGAATTGTAATCACCGCCTATAATACGAATGATATTTCCCAGAAGATCCAGGAGATATCTGCCAGAGGAATTCCGGTTGTCACCTGTAATACGGATATTCCGGACTCTGGGCGCATCGCATATGTAGGAAGTAATTTTTACCAGTGCGGACAGGTTGCCGCCAATCTGATGGGCATGATCACAGGCGGACAGGCACGCGTCGGTATCATCAGTGGTTCTGAGAATATTATGTGTATCACACAGCGTAATGCCGGATTCCAGAATTATCTCCGGGACAATTATCCGGATGCCCAGATTCTGGCTACTGTTTCCAACAACTGTTACGATGATGTAGAGAGTTATCTGATCACCCGTAAGGTTCTGAAAGAAAATCCGGAAATCAATGCCCTTTATCTCTCTGCAGCCGGCGTAAGCGCAGCCTGCCGTGCAGTTACAGAATGCGGACGTAAGATCACCGTAATTTCCAATGACTGTACTCCTGCTACCAAGCAGCTTCTGGAAGCCGGAGTAATTGCCGCGACCATTGACCAGGAACCAGGTTACCAGGGAAGTAAACCCCTGGATATTCTGTTTAATGCTGTTACAAATGGTCCAGACTCTGTACGCGAATATTACTACACCAATGCCATTATCAAAATCCGCAGCAATCTTTCCGTGCGGCCAGCTGAAAAGAACGAACTGTAAGGAGCGCACAAATGAAGAAGCCATGCAATTTTTACCGTATATTTTTCTATATCCTAGGCTGTATTTTTCTGGCTCTCGGCATAACCTTAAGCACTCAGACAGGGCTTGGCGTTTCTCCTATTATTTCCATGCCTTTTGCCATTGCTGCCATATGGGGACTGAATTTCGCTGCCATGACCTTTGTGGTCTATTCTATTCTTGTAGGAATTGAATTTATTTTAAGAAGACCGGATTATCACTTTGCTGATCTGCTCCAGATTCCCTTCAGTCTGGTATTCAGCCTGCTTTTGGATTTCTTCGGCAATATTCTTACCATGAGCTACTCCCGGCTCTGGCAGAATCTTCTTCTCCTCATTGTAGCAATTATTTTCACAGGCATTGGCGCTGCAATGATGGTAAATATGAATTTCATCCCCAATCCTGCCGACGGACTTGCCCATACCATTGGTGAGGTTTCTGGAAAAGGTATGGGACTTGGGAAAAATATCATTGATTTCTCAAGTGTAGGTATCAGTTGTATCATCGGGCTGATCTTTGCCCACAAGCTTGCGGGAATTGGCATTGGAACCATAATCGCTATGGTTGGCGTGGGAAGGGTAATTGCTGTATTTAATCACTTTTTCAAAGCCCCGTTGCGTAAGCTTGCAGGATTTTAAAGGAGATTTCGCCCTATGAGAATTACCAGCCTTCAGACAAATCATTTTTCCCAGCCCCTTAGCTGGGATTTTTTCTACATTTCCTACAGATTGTCCCCAGCGTGACGAACGTCTGGGATGGACCGGTGATATCTGCGTTTTTGCGCGAACCGCCTGTTTTCATATGGATTCTGCAACGTTTTTAAATCACTATCTTAATAATCTTTCTCTGGAGCAAAAAGCCTTACATGGATTAGTTCCTTTATACGCGCCGCTTCCCAAGCCGAACCTTCCAGCCAATAGTACTCTTCCAATGGGAAAAATCGGATTCTGCGCGTGGGGGGATTCCATTGTTGTTCTGCCCTGGGAAATTTATTTAAGGACACATGACAGGCAGATGCTTGCCACACACTTTCCGGCTATGACTGACTGGAATGCATATGTAACTCATCGTACACAACTTGGGGGAAAAAGCTTTCTCTGGGAATATGAACAGCCTTAATCATTATGCAAATGGCTGCGTTGCAGGGTGGATGTACGAATATCTCTGTGGCTTTCAATTTGACGAAAATGGAGACCTTTTCCTTGCACCAGTTCCAGATTCACGTCTAAACTACGCCCAGGGAAAGATCTCCACTTATCAGGGTACTTATGAAATTAAATGGGAATATCAGTCTTCTGCTACTTTACAGTTTACGGTCACAGTACCATTCCAGGCAAAGTTGCCAGTACAGCTTCCTGATGGAAGCTGTCATATTGCAAGTGCAGGAATAAGTCGGTTTTATGTTAGATTGCAAAAATAATTTTAACCACGCATACTGTATTTTTCTCGTTTTAGCAAAACCTATGTTTTCTGGTATCCGTGATCCAGAAAGCATAGGTTTCACAATGTTACTTTCTTGCAAATATTTTTTAACACAACTTCATTTCAAAATAATCAAAATCCGCATACCGTCTCAACCCTGTCATATCATGGCAATACATTCCGAAATGTGCCCCTGTGAAGCCGTCGCTCTGCTCATCTGTAAGGATTTTTGTCGGCAGTTCTGCCAGTTCTTTATATTCTTTTCCATCCAGAGAATAGAAAAACTTCGCATACAGACCTTCCTTAGTTGTCACAACCCGCAGGAACAATGGTGCTTCTTCCGGAATGGAGATTTCCGAAATCACATCAGATACATCAAAATGATCACTTCTTATCAGGCGAAGCTTGGCAGGACTTTTCAGATCCAGAGTCGGATTTCCAAACTCTTCGTCTCTGGTCTTTACCAGGAGATAGAAATTACCGGTATCATACATGTAGGCAAGACCTGCCATCTGCTCCCGGCAAGTCGGAGTGAATTCAACGCATGTTTCCACCTGGACATGTCGCTGCATCTGCCGTCTTGCCACCAGGCTTACGTTATAACAGGAATTCAGGGATTCCTGTCCGTAAAGACGCAGATAACCCGGACGCTCAGTCAGGCTGGCGTAGCTGTCATAGGGCTGACGCAGGGAGGTGTAGCGCACATCCAAATAGTCAGATGCTACTAGTTTATCGTCACCTTCTGCACTCTTTAAACCTGATTCCACACATCTGTTTTTGTCTGTATTATCTTCAAAACCACAGCTACATTTTCCATGCGCAGAATTCTCAATATCAAACTCATCTCTGCAATAATCTTTCTCTGCTTCTTCTGGAAAAGTATACTCAGCAAGCCTTTCTGGCTCTTCCGTCTCCCACTGTCCGAAGTTTCCGCCACAAGCCATTCTAAGCCAGCCCTCTTCGTTCCATACCATTTTCTGGATTGCAGTTTCACGGCCTAATACACACTGCCTGCTGCCTTTCGGCGGTCTGCCGCAAAGGTGTACCATATACCACTCGCCATTCTGGGTGCACACAATATCTGCATGTCCACAACGCTGCAGTTCATCTGGATTCTCCATATCTGAAGTCAACACCGGATTACCTGGATCTTCCTCATAAGGTCCCCAGAGGGATTTCGACCGCGCCATAGTTACCATATGATCATAGCCAGTTCCACCTTCTGCCATTAACAGATAATAATATTCTCCAATATGATAAATATGAGGTCCCTCTGTATAACCTCTTCCAGTTCCCGGAAAAACATTCTTCGCTTCTCCTACCAGGCACTCCTGTACCGGATCATATTCCTGTACCAGAATTCCCTTGAAATTATTGATCATATTCACAATGTACATTTTTCCATCTGTGTCATGGAAAACAGAGGGGTCAAAGCCTGAGCTGTTCAGATAAACCGGTTCAGACCAGCCACCACGGATATCTTTCGATTTCACCAGATAGTTATGTGTATTAAACAATCCACCTGTACGGGTCTTTACATCTGTATAGATCAGCCAGAAATACTCTCCGTTCCAGGAGATATCCGGTGCCCAGACACCGCAGGAATCTCCCTCCCCTATCATATTCAGCTGACTCAATCTGTTCAGCGGAGATGGAAGCTGCTCATAGTGTTTCAGGTCTTTTGAATGGTAAATTTTCACTCCCGGCCACCACTCAAAGCTGGAATTTGCAATATAATAATCATCCTCTACCCGGATAATGCTTGGATCCGGGCAAAAGCCCGGAAGGATGGGATTCTGGATCATTTTCGTTTTCCTCCTTGTGTTGATTTTCCAATGTTTTCATCGCTATATATTTTACCATAGTTTCCATCTGCTGTAATCCATTTTATAAAATCATTGCTGTTTATTCTGCTATGCATGTTGCTGGTTGCTGTTCAAAGCCAGCCGTTTTAACAATTTTACTTGCCACCTACTGCCAGATGTGCTATATTGAACTAAAGAAAGGGAAGTCAGCCACACACGGCCTACCTTCCGACAATGAATACTTAAATGCTTTTCAGCACCAGCCGTTCACTATTGGCAGTGATATGATACCTCTAAAGTAGACAGATTAAATATAAAAATCTGTTACTTTGGA
>ERZ772889.758-NODE-758-length-33322-cov-11.715965_pt1 | contig 33322 bp, 43 predicted proteins | sample MGYA00512127_ERZ772889 | MGnify/ENA primary metagenome ERZ772889 (study PRJEB29015, sample SAMEA2737689) | human gut metagenome | biome: human gut; feature: human-associated habitat; material: faeces | place: China | collected 2012 ...
CCCTGGCAGTAATACGGATCACAGCAAAGGCATCGTTGGCCGATGCGGTGAAGTGATCTGTTTTCCGCTTTTGCAGGTTTAGGGGCAACCTGCCGGTTCCATGGTCCCGGAGTTTTTTTACCATATCGGGACGGACTTTCTCCACCAATCCAAAGAGGTAATTGGTGTCCAGATACTGAAAGTCCATACCATATACCTTATAGCTCACCGCCACATAGCAGGCAAAGCGCAGCAGTGGCTCCGGGACCTGCTCTGCACGAATACCTGGTTTCAGGGAATACTCCCGATCCCAGAAGCGATCATCTTCATCGCCTGTTGCAACAAAATACTTCTCTTGTAGTTCCCGTTTCAGCATATCAAGTAGATGGTGGTCAATTTCACCCCAGCGGCTCTGGCGGCGCAGGTTTTCGCTGAAGGCGATGGCCTTTTCCGCATCCAGGGTCTCGGCCCGCTGTATTTCGGTCCATGCCCTAAGCAGTTGCCATACCTCAAAGGGTGCACCTTGACTGCTGACCACTACCGGCGGCCAGTGGGAATCATCAAGCCGCGTGATTTTCCCGTCAATGGCATCCTGAATACACTGGTCAAAGAGCGGTTGTAGTTCTTCCTGCACCTCTGGCTTCATCCAGTAACAGCGTCCGTCCGCACTATTTCGTTTTGGTAAACTCATATCAGGCCACCTCTTTCTAAACAATAAAAAATGCCCCTCGCCGCACTGTCATAAAGACAGGCTGACGCAGGGCATGAAAAGGCCGCACAAATCTAAAGCCGGTTGCAAAAATCCGACTTGTTCTGGTCTTTGAATGTATATGTTTGCTCTGTAATCCCACAAAACATGGAAGTTTATCTCTGTGCATCTCGATTACCTTATTATTCCTTTTTTGCCCGTTGCATTTCATCCAGCAGGGCATTGATTTGAAATTCCACCATATCATCTGCCACTTCTGGAAACAGGAAAGGCATCGTATCGGGAATCGCTTTATAAGTCATCATCATTGTTAAGGATAGATTACCAAACAATCGTGGGTCAACTTTATCTGCGGGAACACCGAAAATTGTAAGTAAATCATGATATAAGCGCACCTGATCGTTGCGAAACTCTTGAAAACTTTCTTTTGAAAGGCAGTGATGTACTTGCTGTTCTTCCTCTATGGATAAAATTGCAAATCCAGCTTTTTCTCCATAACAACAATTTTTCAAGAAGGTTTTCACGCTTTCTCTCCAGCTGAGTTTGGGGTCATTCATCAGTTCCTGTGCGTGGCGCAGCAACTTGGGCTGTTGATACCGAAGCGCCTGCAATACAAGTTCTTCTTTTGAGGGGAAGAAGCTGTAAAAGAAAGTTTTTGAAATTCCAACTTTTTTGCAAAGAGTATCAATGCTACTGTGAACAAGCCCTTGCTTCACAATACATTGAAGAACAGTTATCATGAGAGATTCTTTCACTTGTTCGCGTTCTTTGTCTGAATAGGATTTTCGTGCCATCGTTCACCTCCACCCTTTCAATAAAATACAAAACAAGAAAACGGTATTTATATTATAAAAGGCAGCGAAAAATGATGCAATAGTATCTGTGGAAATTTTTTGTGAACGAAGCAAATAATCAACTTATTTCTGCTGTATCAGGATGAAGAAAAATAATACGAAGATTCTGCTTCAAAGCATAATTTACGGTCTGACCTGTCCCAGAGCGTATTGTCCGGTTGTTATCATAAACAGCCAGGAGAATATCCGCGTGCTCTACCATGTAGTAGTTTCTCTTTTTATAATTGGACGCATCCCCATTTTGTCCAACGATAACACATTTTGTAGCATTATGGATAATTGTCTGCAATCGCTTCTTGCTTTTCGTATCCCATTTCAAATCATGCCCTTCAAACGGCAGGGCTACAATCAACTCAATGTCAGCATATCCAGGTAACTCCTTCAAGCGGAGAATTTCTTCCGCTGCCCACATATCTACGCCCAGAGCGCCGCCAACATAGAAGCGCCGGACAGATTCTTCATCATGCAGTTTCTTAAAAACCTCCTGCATTGCTTTTTTAATTTTTTTACACAGCGAATACCCTTCATTGTACTTAAACTTAAATCGAGTTGGACGGTGCCCTGTAATGGCACAAGCGTATATTTTTTTCAAAAAACTTCACCCCACTTCAAGTCTCACGCATACAAGCATAAAATAACGCAAATAAAACGGCGTAAATCTATATATACGCAATATTATAACACATACTATATTCAATGTCTAAGCGTTTCGTCTGTTATCCTTGTATGTAGCGAGGTGAGGATATGGATGAAGAATTTATCCGCAATCGGATCACCGAATTGCGTTTGAAAAAAGGCGTATCGGAATATCAAATGAGTCTGGCTTTAGGACAGAACCGGAGTTATATCCAAGGAATTTCATCCGGCCGTTCCCTCCCGTCAATGGCTCAATTCCTGAAAATTTGCGATTACTTTGAAATCACTCCACTGCAGTTTTTTGATGCAGAAGCGATCAATCCGCAGTTAATCCGAAAAGCAATGGATGGAATGAGAAAACTCAAGGACGAAGATTTGATTATGCTGATCGGCTTTATCAACCGACTGCAATCCGAGGAATGACGGCAAGGGGTTTCGGCCCCTGCCCGTCATATTTTTTGCAATTTTTGGTCAGCTATTACTTTTATCTTCATCCGTAAGTATCTGTTCACCTGTACGGTTCAAGGGGGTATAAAAATGGACTGCCCCCCAGTCCACATACGAATCGGGCGGCAATTCTGCCGCCCGATCCTTGTTTCAAAGCCATCTGCAAAGGAGTAGGAATCTGCTGTCGGCAAAGTGGCAGACAACTCCCCAGGTGTGGGATCAGGGGCGTCACAGGCATCCGCAGGGACGCTCTCCGGCTGTACTGCCGGGGATTCATCAGACACATCATCTTCCGGCGCGGGGGCGTTTTCCGGCTCGTCAGGGCAGGGCAAGGCAGAGCATAAGGTATAGAGGTTGCTGGTCTGGCCGCCGTTCTTACGCTCGTCAAACCGGGCTTGCTTGATGATGTAGCCAGCCACCACCAGTTCATCCAGCGCTCGCTTGACAGTAGAGATACCATAGCCGCACTTGGCGGCTATGGTCTTGATGGACGGAAAACACTCGCCCTCCTTGTTGCAATGCAGAACAAGGACCTGAAGCACCAGCCGCGCCCTCGGCCGCAATTCAGAGGAAAACGCCCTCTCCATGTATTCAAACTTTGCCATTCTGTGATCCTCCCATTCTGATACTCTCTTTGTTACAGCCGCCGTTCTCCCATGATATACGGCTCCACCAATGGCTTATATAGCTTTCCATTGATGCGGTCTGCAAACAGGTCATGGGATGCCTCCGCCATTTCCAGATTGCCGCCGAACAGTTCCCGGCAGTATTCCTGAAACTCTCCCGGCACACTGATGGCCACCGGGCGCACCTCCAGCCCGCCGCAGATCTCCAGCGCCTTGTGAAAGGCCGGAATCTCATAGGGCAGGACGCTCCCGCACAACAGGCGGTGATCTGCTTCCCGGAAAACAGAGGTGGGCGCCTGCATCACGCCGCAGTCGTAGATAATAAACTGATACTCCCGGTCCGGCTCATTGGTCAGGTAGCAGTCAATCCCGTCAATGGCATAATGTTCGGCGGTGGGGGACGCTTCATAGACATTGAGCAAAAGCTGAAGGTGCCGGTTGGTGTTGACCTCAATGTAGGCGACCTCCGCGCCTCTGGCGGCCAGCCACGCTGCCAGATTGAACGCCGTCACCGTCACGCCGCTCCTGCGCTGTGCTCCGGCAACGGCAATACGAATATTTTTAGCGTTCCAGCGGTAGGGGATGATCTCGGCCTCCGGTTTAGGAGCCGGTTCCCGTTGGGATTCTGGCTGGCTTGACACAGGCGCAGGTGTCACATACCGCTGCATCCCTTCATCGGACAGGGACTCCCGCAGTTCGTCGGCGGCATCCTCCATCGTTTCCGCTGTAATCAGATTCACCACCCCAATGGATAAAAGCCGCTGGATACAGCCGCTCATATCCTCACAGCCGGACAAAATCACGATGATACGGGCGGAAAACATCATCTGGAAGGACCGCAGGGCCAGGGTGAAGTCCTCTCCGCTTTCCTCAATACAGGCCGCGTCAATCAAAAAGAACTTGGCCGTGGCATAGTTACGCATATCTTTGGTGACAAAACTTTTCAGGCTGAATTTTCCAACCAGCTTTTTGGACGGCATGAGTATTTCATGGGCCGCGCCGTCAATCAGCCCGCTTTTCTGGTTACTCGTCAAGTACAGCAGCATACGATGTGCCTCCCATATCCATGTTTTCTACCGCCCTTTCCGGCCCTCCTGTCAGCAGAAGGACAACGCCAACCACTACAATGGTGATGTAGATCAATAATTCAATCAGTTTATTTCGGTTGTTCATACCATGCTCCTTTAATAGATCGCCCAGAAGGGGCCGCCAGCGGCAGCGCCTTTTCTGGCTTCATCCAGAATAATGGAGAGGTCCCACTCCTGTTTGCTCCGCTTGTGGCTGGCAGGGTCGGCCACAAGGATTTTCCCCTCCGCAGTTACACCGCGCAGGGCAATGAAATGACCGGAGTTGGTAAAGTGCCCTTTTGCCATGATTGCCACAACCAGCTTCCCATCCGCCAGCGCGTCCACCATCGCCTGCGGGTCATCCGGGGGAACGCTCTCCCAGGACAGGCCGTAGGCTTCGGCTGCTGCCGGGATCAGGCTGTGGTAAGAGCCATTTCCTTCGCAGCGGTGTCCATTCGCCACAGACCATTCGCTGAGTTCTACTGGGTCATGGGGCGTCTCGGTCAGGGTCGATGTGACAATCGCCATCGCCGTGGGGCCACACCCGGCCTCGCCAATCGTGCCGGATGTGCCGTACATGGTATCTGCCCACCGCTCATCCAGTTGGTTGTAATAGATGACCTCCCGGCCCCCATCGGTAAAGACCACGCCCTCGTAGCTCTGGCCGCTACCCTCGATATAGTCCTTTTCATAAATGCCGAGCTGCTGGTTGTAGCCATACTCTTTCTGAAAATTCTCCACCACACTCACCTCATCGCCCACCAGCCATTGAGATAGCATGGAGAAAGGGCTGGTAATCAGGTAAAGGACAAAGGCAATCAGGAGCAGCAGGCCCAGAATCGGGGCCAGAATGAGAATGAGCGTCCTTCTGCGGCTTTCCTCATCGGTCGCCGCCTGCGCCGCCGCTTGTGCCAGCAGCTTTGCAATCAACGGATCAATCGCCAAAACAACACCTCCAATCAGCCCATTTCCGCGCCTATATCCGCCAGCATCCGGTCGAACTGCTGAAGGATTTTTTCCCGTTCCCACCCGGCGCTGCAATCCATCACAAACTCCTTTTTCCCGTCCTCGTTCTCACGCACAGACACCGCGTAATCCCCGTTTGCAATAAAGAAAGAAGTAAAAAGGGTGCGGATGGCCGGGGCAGGCATCCGGGAAATCTCAAAGGGGGTGGCGGCGCACTTGCTGTTCCAGGAAAAGAGGTTGCGGGCTGCGTCTGCTGTCAGCTTCATCCAGTCATAGTCAAATTCTTCTTTCCTCATCAAGCCGCCAAAGTCGATCCCGTCCGGCGAAAAATACCGCTCCACCTTTTTGGCAAGAGCCGGGTGGGACGCCATCAGGTAAAGAGCCGCCTGATAGGAGCAGTCCAGCTCTCCGCCCCGACAGCGCATCGAGGACAACTTGGTTATCAAATGTTCATACCGTTCCGCATGGTTCATCAAAAAATGCCTCCCATTCTTGAATAAGTAAGGCGGCCGGGGAGCATCCCGGCCGCCGTGATGTATTACCGGCCGCCTGCCTTGCCCATGTAGGCAAACTTGTAAGCCGGAATCTCAAAATTGACATGAAGCCGCTTGGAGCCGACCAGGAACAGGGCGTGCCCCCGGCGCTTGCTCTCCAATAACTCCTGCTCGGCATCCGTCAGGTTGTAGAGGTCTGTGGTTTCCTGAAGGTTTTTGCCGTCGCAGCCCATCAGGATTTTGTAGCAGGGAATGTCCAAAAGAGCCTGTCCGTACATTTTGATCTCCGGCGCCAGGAAATCCACCACCGAATGGGAGATGATCGCCAGAGCGGATTCATATTTTCTGGATCGCTTCTCCACATTCCGCAGGAAGGCCAGGGATTGCGGCACCTGTGGGTCGATCATCAGGTACGCCTCGTCGCATACCAGAAGCACACGCTCCCCGCGATTGTTGCTCATCTGCTCCCAGCACCAGGTCAGCAGATTGAAATACTGCGTCCGCTTGATGTTGTCCGCTGCGTTTTGCAGACTGTGGGTATCCAGGCAGACAAAATGGGAGTCGGCCTCCAGCGTGCTGTGCCCATTCCAAAGAAAGCTGTCACTGCCCTTGGCGGCGTCATATAGCAGCATGGCAAGGTCACGGAACACCGGATTGTCAGGATTGTCCCCGGCTTTCTTTTCAATCAGGTTGTGGAGATCTTCCATGATGGGAAAATCCGTTGCTTTGAGCTGGCGAATGTCTGTGTCCCAGAAGATACTGAACTGATGATACAGCTCAATGACTGTCTGCTTCAGAACAGCCTTCTGCATATCGGTCAGGCTCGGCAGATACAGGGAGAAAATGATCTCCAGCGTTTTGATGTGGAGCGCCATGTCGGACATTCCATTTCCTTCATCCATATAGAGCTTATCGGTTTCGTCCTCATCGTCACGGGGCGCCGGTCTGATCTGCAAAAGGTTGGAACGACCATTGCGCCCGCCGCCTGCGTTCAGCCAGTTCCCGCCCAAGTTCCGGCACATATCCTTATATTCAGATTCCGGGTCGATACAGAGAATTTTGGTTCCTTTCATGTATTCAGAAAGCATGATGTGCTTGACCACGGTGCTTTTACCGATACCGGCCACACCCATGACAACGAAGCTGCTGTTGGTGCGGTCGTTCCCGCGTGTCCAGGGGTCCAGGATCACCAGCCCGCCGCTGCTGTCCTTGGCAAAATAATAGCCCCGGCCATCGCTGTAACCGGAGCTTGCGAAGGGGAAGCCGCCCACAAAGGTACTCATGGGGATGATACGGGAAACAATGCTGTCCACCGTCCCATTGGCGGGATAGGTGGGCGAAATGCTCTGAAAGCCCTCCTTTTGTAGATTAGCGAGGGTGCGGACCTTGCATTTCTGAACGCTGAACGCGCTCTCCACACGGCGGCAGATTTTGGAGAAGGCCGCTTCATCCTGCGCCACAGGCATCACTGTGAGCGACATCATGGCGACGGTTTCGCCCTCTTGGTCAATCTTCTGCATGATATGCTCTCCGTCCTCGGCGGCTTTCTCAGCGCGCTGCCGGGTCAGCGGGTCTTTGGCGCTGTCGGCGGCGCCCCGCTGCTGGACAATACTCTTGGAGAGGGCAGAGATCAGGGTGCCGTTATCAATCGGGGTGATCCCCACCGATACAATAGTGCTGGGGATGTTTGTGATTTTGGAGAGCCAGCCCATCTCGACCTTTTGTGGATAGCGGACCACCCCATAGACTTTTCCCATATTTTCACCGATCACAAGACTGTTCCGCTTGATCTCCAATCCCATCGGGGTGATGACATTCAATAACGCCTCATTGACAGGGAATGTTTCTTCTTTTTTCTTGGTTCCTAACAATGATACACCTCCAAATCAGTGACATGAGTACGGCACGCCAATATAATCCAGTACGGCGCCCAGCCCCAGCTCATGGATGCAGTAGTGGTACTGCCGGGGATGGGTTTTCTCCATGAGCTGAAACCGATTCGGCTCATGCTCCAGATGAACGCCGTACATACAGTACATACACCCCGATCTGGAAACGCCGGTGGTTTTCAGAGTCAAGGCGCCGTTTCTCTTTTTGACCTCCACAATATCCCCATAGATGGGGGCATAGGGGATGCCGGTCATTTTCAAGTAGCGCAAAATATCTTCCTCCCGCCAGAACGCAAGGGGCTGGCTGAGGGGGCGCTTGCGCTCATAGCCGTTGCAGCCGAATTGCAGCCACTTTTGTTCCCGCAGCTTGCTCTCGCAGGCCAGCACTCCCGTAATGGGATGCCGCCCCGATTCCCGCTCAAATTTGTTTAACGGCGCTTTCTTCATGTGATAACAGCACCGGGCCGAGATGGGGAATGGGGCGTCCAGGAGATATTTGTAGTTCTCGCAGTTGTAAATCGACTTTTTTCCGTTCTTGTCCAGCAGCTCCCCATTCAGACGGGCCAGACGGTAAGGCTGGCCCTTGCGGGCGCCGCTGATAACATCGGACACCTCCTTGGAGATGACCGGGTATCCGTACTTTTCCAAAATCCTTGTAAACGGATAGCGGGGACGAAGCCAAATCACATTGTTCTTCGTTTCGACAAAAGCCCGCAGTTCGGGGTATTCCAACCCCGTGTCCACATACACGGCGGGAATATCAGGACAAACCCGCCGCGCCAGATCGAGAAGCACGGTGGAGTCTTTTCCACCGGAAAAGCTGGTAAAGACCTTACCACCGAAATTCTCATGCCATTCCATGATTTTCTGCTGCGTTACTTCGATTTTTCTTTCGAGGCTCCAACCCTGCATGATTTTCAAATCCTGCCGGGTGTGCTTCATTCTTACACAACACCTACACTTTCCAAAATGGGAATCGCCGCGTCAAAGCCCGCGTCCTCTAAATGCACGTAGGCCGGATTGTTCACCAGATTGCACAGCCGTACAATGTCCTGCTGTTCCAGAATCTCGGTCTGAATGCCGCAGTCGGCAAAATAACCGGCCAGATATTTCAACTTCTGGAGCAGTTCGCGCTCTACACCGTCTATGGCCTTGTCCCAGATTTTGATGTAAAACTGCCGTTCCACCACCTCGCCGGAGAGGGCGAAGCTGCCCATCTCCACGATCTCATGCTTCAGCAGCTCCTTTTGTTTGATATTGGAGGAAGCTGTGAGGGTGGAGGACAGCTCCGCCATCAGGGGAGAAATATCCACTGGTCGGGAAACCGCCAAAAGCTGAAACGGGTACTGGCCGCTGGACAAGCTGGCCGTGAGCTGCTTGGCAATCAGCCGTTTCTCATTCTTGCTGAACAGCTCCGTGCTGATGGGGAATATTTTCAGGTACGCCAGCGCCATGCCGTCACGGGTGTAAAGGAAACTTCCGCGAATATCCTTGACATTGACAAACTCATTGGCGGTCATCTGCGCAAGTTCTTCCTTATTCTTGCTCTTGGCTTTCTTGCGCTTTTCTGAGAATTTCAAAAAAAGAAGCGTACCGCCTCCCAGCAGTACGCATACCAAAATCATAATGATTGGCAGCAGCAACCTATCAGCCTCACTTTCCTTGCCGCAGTTTACAGTTCCAAATCATCCTCGTCCTCCCATCCCTCTGGCTCCTGATCCTCGGCAAAGTCGAGAGAAAGGGCATCCAGGGAGAAGGAAAAGCTGTGAGCGCCAATCCAGTCAAGCTGGTCGCTCTCCCGCAGCTCGTCAAAACGGCGGCTGAGATCAGTCAAATCCTCCTCACTGGCCCGTATCGTTTCCCCCTCGCCATAGAGATAGGTTTCTACCTCTACACAAATTGTGCTATCTTTGGGCTGGTTTGCTAAATCATCCCGTATCACATCATCATCCAGAAGGTCCTCTGCACAGTCAGGGCACCCGGCAGCAAAGTATTCCACCCACATTCCATACTCAGACGAGAGGGTTACGACAGAAAACATCTTGCTTATTTTGAACCACCACCTTTCCGCCCTCCAAACATCAGCCACAGAAATTCATCCATATCTTTCGCTGACCGCACCTCAAAGGTCACGGCGGAGGATTGTGGCTTCGTAAAGTAATCCCGGAAACAAGCGATCTGTTCATCGGTCAAAGAAACGCCCCGTCCCTCCGGGGTGTCGCCATAGAGGAAAAAGGTTCCACGAATGGTATCCGGCCCGTACTGGCGGTTTTCCGGCAACCCTGCCAGCTTTCCGGTCGCATTGCAGCAGAGAACTGTTTCACAGGGCAGAGGGATACACTCAATCTCCCCGCCCACAAGTTTCTGTCGGTGTTCCAGGGAATCCTCCAGCATGGCCGTATAGGGCGCCTGCCCAGGTTCAAAGACCATAATCCGAATTGCTCTGTTGTCATTCATATTCATCCTCCTTTTCCTTACGGATTGCCCGGTGCGATATGCCAATCATCATAGAGGGAGCCGCTGATCGTTACATCATCGGTAAGATTCATGGCAAGCATCCCCGCAGGCGTCCAAATATCCATCACATGAGTATTGACTGTGTAGCTCCCGTCCGGGAACCAAACCGGCGAAAAATGCACCCGCTGGTTGTAGGTGCTGTAAATGTTCTTTGCAAATTGGAACCGGGCTGTTCTTCCGCTGGAGAGCCGGTCCAGCAGGCGCCAGTAGGTCGTATAGTTAAATTCGGGAAAATAGGAAACCGCCGTCTGGCCGTAGGTGTAGTGGGACATAGGCGCCGATGTGCTGACCGTGGCGGTGACGGTGTTGCTCACGCCGTAGCCGGATTTCATGGTATTACCGGCCGCCGTAGGCACCTTTTCATCCGGTTCAATTCTTGTGGTGGCGGTCATGGATGCGGAATAGTTATCCCGGAAGAAATCATACCAGCCCTCATCCACCCAATATCCGTCATCATCGCCGGTGCTGTGCCACACCCAATAGGGGTGCCACTGTGCCCACCACACGCTCCATGCGGCGTAGGACTTTTCCTCCCAGCTGGGGGCGTTGCTGGGCCGCCAGCTTCCAGCGGTATCGGTGGCTTTCGGGTCCGGCGGGTCGTTGCCGGAAAGATCGACCACCTTTGCCTTGATGACGGTCTGGCTCAGTGTCCCCCGGTTTGTGCGTACCGTGATGGTAATATCCTGCGGTTCGGATGGGGTATGCCACTTCACCCATGCAAGCTGACTATCCCCCTCCGGGATGACGATATTGCTCATGCGGTAGGTGCTGCCCTTGATGGCGAAGGTCACGGTAGCGGGGCCGTCCGGGTTGATTTCAGAACCGGCATAGAGCGTCACCGGCGTTATCACATCGGTGTCCACCCGATATTCGTAGTCATAGTCGGTAGGTTCCGGCTGCTCCGGTGGCTGTTCCTCAAACCGGACAATGCCCATGCCCAAGCAGGCGATGATCGTATCATTGGAACAGGTCTTGTTTGTGGGACCGAAATAGGCCGCAAAGCCCAGATCCGAATATTCGAGGTACATCGCCAACGGGAGATTTTTATGGGTCAGGCTCGTCATGGTCCTGCGTAGGGTGCCGCCCGCCTGATTGTCATAGAGGGCCGCTTCATGGGCAGTCATGGCATACATGATTCCATTGTGCTTGAAATAGGCCATTGGCTCCAAAAGCAGCTTGTATCCGCCGCCAATCAGTTCATCATAGTTGATCCCTGTTTGCTGTGCCACCAGCTCGACCGCATACTCGGAACAAAAATATTTCTTGATGGCCTCAATACTTGCCTTGGTGCTTCCGGTACTGATAATACGGGGCATAGCCTGAGCAGGCGTATAGTAGTCATAATTTCCTGTGGTGGGGGAAATGCCAGCCCCTCTGGTGTATTGGATTTTGCTGACCTTTCCAAAATGAATTTTGATCGTAGGTTTTTTATTTGTCAGGTCGAAGGAAGTCGAAACCGGCTGACCGGATTCTGCGTCCACAACGGTGATTCTTACGCCATCCATACCCGGATTCCATGAGTTCTGCGAGGTCCCCTGTCCCATGTTGCCGCCACCGCCATCCACATTCCCGCTGCCTCCGGTATCGGCCAGGGCACTCATAGGGCAAATACCCAGGATGAGCATAAGGCTTAAAAAGAAGGCAAACATTCTTTTCAAAAGCACACCTCCAGTCTGCTGAATTCTGAAAATGGCATAAAAAAGAGTACGGCATTTCTGCCGTACTCCTGTTCCAAGGGATCATCCCATAATGCCGACTTGCTTATTTATATCTCCATCCGAATCAATATTGTGTTGCACAGAGCTGCCTCCTTCATCGGGAATCCAACCGAAGCCCTCGATGTAAATGGCGCCGTTCTGTGTATCTCCGTTCTGGGGCTGATTGGCAGCGGGATCAGAAACAATCGGCTCATTGTTCTCGCTGGCCGCCTGCTGTTCCTCCGGGGACGGGGCAGGCGGTGGAGTGCTTTCCGGCTTTTTCTCACTGTCGGTCAAATCAACATCCACCTGATCCTCCTGCTCTACATCCAGAACGGGATCAGCTTGTTCCTGCGCAGGGGTGTTTTCCGGCGCGGAAACATCGGGGACCTTCACTGTGGGAGCCGTAGTTTCTTTCTCCGGGGGCTGGCTCACATCTTCCGTGGTAACATCAGTAGGGGCGTCAGCTGGGTCCGTCCCGAACGGTCGCTCGTCTTTGCCAAGCATGGATATGGAAACGCCGATCACGATCAACAGTGCCGCCGCCACGCCGACAATGGCAAGCAGCTTTTTATTTTTTGCGCTCATCTAAAATCCTCCTTCAATGTGAAATTATATCAAAAAACTAATGTGTTCCCTCGCTGTTATTATATCAGTTGCACAACATCAGCGTCCAGGCGGAAGAACACACAAAGATTTTTTTGCGCTATGGAAAACCGCCAGGCAGAAATATACAAAATCTAAAACCGGGGAACATATTTGGCATTCAGTTTCATGGTGATCTGCATGGGCGGCAGATGGCCGAACCCAAAGGAAAGGGGCACCTCCACCGTGACCGTTCCCGTCACATTGAGCTGCGTAATCCCCTCCGGGGCAGAGGGAGCAAGCGGGGCATTTTCCAATTCCATGTGCAGATCATAAAAACGGTATTCCAAATCCGGCCCCGCATATTTCAGATACCGCCCATCCTCGTACACCAGGCCCAGCACCTGTTGCAGTCGGTCATATACATTCCCGGTGGTGACATTCTTTGTCCAGGAAGAACCAGCAAGTTGGTAGCCTCCCGAATACCCTTCTCGCAGTCCGGGGTAGGCTTCATCCCAATTTTCCGTTGCCACTGCTACGATAGCGGATTGAACGGAATCCCGGACGCCCTGCGCCACAATCATCAGACGCATATATTCAAACACCACACAGGCCAAAATCAGGCAGCAGACCACCACCGCCAAAATCATGGGCGTGCCCTGCCCAGACCTGTCTTTCAAAACCGTTTTCAGCCTGTTCATTTCCAATATACCTCCGAGATTCCTGTGGCCCTTGCAGTGAGCGTGACCGGGAAAGACGCAAATTCCCCGAACAGGCCGAGATTGACGGTGGTGGTGAGTGTCACCGTCACCTCATTGCCGAGCTGAATTTTGCCAGTGTCGCTCCATGAAATATCAGGGGCAAGCCCGGTTTCCTCCCGGAGATCTGCCGCTTTCGCGTTGGTGGCGGAACCAACCCGCCCACTGATCTCCGCTGTCCGCACCAACTCATCCGCAAACACATCCAGGTTTTGTTTCGCCACAAACACTGGAGCTATGCGGACCACCAGTGCCAGAACCAGAGCAACCGCCAAGACGAGGACACACACATCCACAAAACCCTCACCACGCTTATTTTTCAGTAGCCGCCTCAAAACAGCCACCTCCCTTCATCAGAACAAATCCCCAAAGGCTTCCAGAACCACATAGCCCAGAACACCCAGGTACATCAGCAGGAAACAGCCCAGAAGCATGAAGGAATACTTCCTCATTTTTCCCGGCTGCTTCATGGCCTCCAGCTTCAGCTTTTGGAGTTCAAGCTGTTTGAAGGTCATGGAGAGCATTTGAAAGTACATAATGCCGTTATCGCCTCGCTTGACGGAGATCAGCCCGCGCACCACATCGGAGAGCATGGTGCTTCCAATCCGGCTCTCCCAGCGTGTCAGGGCGTTTTCCTCGTTGCCGGAGGCCATATCCGCAATCGTGATCTCCAGCTCCCGCTTCATGGCGTGACCGGCGTTGTGCTGATAGGCTTTCAGGATATTCAGCACATCACGGGAGGAACAAAGCTCCTGCTCCACGGTATTGACAAAACGGGGCAGTTCCGTTTCAATTTCTTCCCGCCGCTGCTGGACAATCTCATCCGCCCGTTTCTGTTCTTTGAAAAAAACAGCCACCGCCAGAAAGAGTACCACCGGCGCCAGGATAGGAAAAATCAGCAGGGCAGGGATCACCAGCAGCCCGATCAGCCCACCCTTGACCCAGGCCGCCGCCACATAGGTTTCCGGGGACATTTGAATTTCGGCGGATTTAAGTTGGGCTTCCAGCTTGCGCCGTTTATAGGCGTCCAGCCGAACCAGAGGCGCCGCCTTTGCCGCCATGTCGAACAGGATAGCGTTCATGCTGTTCTTTTTCGCCTTTCCCCGGTTCGTGACGGTCAGTACGGCCTTTGTGCTGGCGGAAGTGGGCAGCCGGAGAAGTCCGGCCAGTAAAAAGAACGCTCCCAGGCCAAAGAGCGTTCCGAAGCATAGCAAAATCAAATACAACCTGTTTCACCTCAATTCCTTGTAGTACATTCGTTTTGGGCCGGTATTCCGGCTTTCCGTCCGGGGGCGGCCCGGCACATTCCAACTCCCGCCGCCCCGGAATCCCGGCGCACAGGACCACCCGGAGGCCCGCAGGCTGGCCCCGCTTTCCTCCGCCAGCGTGTAGGTGATGATCTTCCGAAACCCCATTTCTCTGGCGATTCGGGCACAGCGGGCATACAGGAAACTGCATCCGTTGTGGATGCTATCCGTACACAGCCGTGTCACCTCCGCTGTTTTGCCATCGTCCAGCCTGCGCGCAACAGGCCGTCCCACAACGGCAACGCCACGAAGCACCCCCAGCTCATCGGAGAGCGCCACACAAAATTTACAGCCCTGTGCGCGCTCACTGTGCCGGTGGTGCGTTTTAATAAAGCGATTGGCTTCCCGCAAGCTGATTGGAATGATCTCCGCGATGCTCACCTCCCAATGAAAAATACTCACCGGAAGGGTGAGTAGAAATGGCTTTATGGGCTTTGAATTGAAAATATCAGGTTTCTTCATTTCCACAAACTCAAAATAGTGGGAATATCCCGTCTGATTTTGGAGTAGATAGTTCCACTTATCTTTTGTACTCCACCGGCTTTGTCAGCCGAATGACCGCCGCAAAGGAAATGAGCAGCACCAGCAGGCAGACCGCCAGGATGCCCTTGCCGAAGCCGGTGTTCACCAGCACATTGTACCAGTCTTTATTCAGAAAATAGAGCAGGGGGATGTTGCCCACCAGCAGGAAGGCCATCGTGATAAACTCCTTGAACGGCTCGTACATCAGGTAGTCCAGCTCCGCCGCCACGATCCGCATATCGGACAGCTTGCCGATGATGGGGGTGAGCGTGCTTTTCAGGCTCTTATCATCCTGACAGGCGATAGCGGCATCCACCCATTCCCGAAAGATGTAGTTGTCCAGCTTGGGCTTCATATTGGAGAGGGCCTGCTTCACATCGGCGCTTATCATGCCGGTTTCGGCCAAAAAGCCACGGAACACATCGGCCACGGGCGGGTTCAGGTAGTGGATGTTTTCCTCCACGGCGGTGATGATGCTCTCGCTGCGCAGATAGGAGCTGGTGATAATGGACAGCCCGGTTTCGATCTCATTGTTCATCAGCTTTTTGTAGCTGTGGGAGGTGAACAAGACATACCAGAATGGGATCAGCCCCATGCCCACCGCCAGCACCGGAAGCATGAAATAGTTTTGGATCACAATGCAGATCACCGCGCCCATCGCCGCCAGGAACAGGGAGAGGGCGCAGAGGGCGGCAAACTTGCCGCCCCTGCCGGTCAGGATCATCATTTCCTTGGCCTCACGCACCGTCTTTTGGATGCCCTTGACCTCTCTGGGGTGGTTGAGCTGCCCAATCTTCTTGGAGATCGGCGTCTCCCGGCTGACAAAGGATCTCGTCAGATCCTCCGCAAACTCAAAGGGTGTCATGCCCAGCAGCAGGAAAATACCGGCCAGCATACCGGCAAAGGCCAGCAGGATCAATACAATCAAGCGGTTTCCTCCTTCCCATCGTCTATATCCATCCGCCCACCGGCGATCTGCTCCAGCAGGCGGGGCGGCATCCCATTCTCAAGCAGCCGCTTTTGCAGGCTGGCCGAGATTGGGGACACCTTTTGAAACTCGCCATGCACCTTGACCTTGCCATCCTCGACAGCGGTTTCCGACACATGGTAGCGGTAGAGGGTGTGGAGCTGTCGGGCGCCGTCCTCCAAAATCTCACATTCGGTGATTTCCATGACACGGCGGCTGTTGTCCTCCAGCTTCTTCACAAAGAGAACAATGGGAAACGCTTCTGTCACCAGGTTATACAGGGTCTTGTCGCCCATGTCATATTTCTGGGTACACAGCGTCACCATGCGGTAATAGGTGGCCTTGCAGCTATTGGCGTGGGTGGTGGTAATGACCGCATGGCCGGTACGGGCCGCCTCCTGCGCCGCAAACGCTTCCGCCGACTTCATCTCGCCCACGCACACCACATCCGGGTCACAGGTCAGGGCAAACTCCAAAAGCCGCTCCTGGTCGTAGTTCTGCTTGGGGTCATCGGAGAAGCGGGTGACGGTGTGGACTACATTGTTGAGGACATTCCCCTTGGCGTCCTCCTTTACCAGATCAAACTCCCGGCACCCGTTTTCAATGGTGAAAATTCTCTTTTCATTGGGAATGGTGGAGAGAATCCAGCTCATCAGTGTGGTCTTGCCGCTGCCGGTGGAGCCGGTGACGCAGATGGACAGGCCGAACCGCAGCACCGCCGCCAGAAAGTCCAGCATTTCGGCGGTGGCCGTCCCATAGCGGACAAAATCATCCCGCCCCAGCTTTTTCGGGTTGACGATTCGGATGGAGGCCGCCACGCCCTTATCCTTGTCGGTCAGCGGATTGCCCAGGACCGTAATACGGATTTTATTGGAGAGATGGCCCACCACTCCCGGCTGGCTGTTGTCCAGGATCATCCCGGATTTATGGAGCAGCCTGCGGACCACATCCACGGCGTGCTGGGGGCTTTGGAATCGCTCCTTAGAGGGGACCACGCGCCCATCCGCATAGGTGATCTTGGTGTCCTTCCAGGAGTTGATGTTGATTTCCTCCACATCACTGGCAAAGAGGTAGGGCGTCAGGAAGGAAAACTCAGCCATTTCCGTATAGAGCTTGTCGATCAGTGCCTCGTGATCCATGCCTTCCACGCCCAGGCTGTAATCATTGAGATACTTGGCGATGTAGGCGGTGATCTGCTGGCGCTGCTCCTCCGGGTTGTCGGTGATCAGGGTGGAATACTTGCTGGCAAGATACTCCTGCACCTGTGCCAGCACCTCCGCGAATGAGCGCGTGTTTTTGCTGGTGTTGAAAAAAAGGCCGATGTTATTTGCCATCCCCGAACACCTCCGCGGCGATGGCAGCGATGACCGGCTCGTAGCTCTTTGCCTCTTTCCCGGCAAGCGGTTCCAGCAGCTTCAGCGTGGCCGCCTGTTCCTCCACAATAGGAAGGTAAGGCAGCCGGTACTTCACCCCGCCAAATGAATTTTCATATTCCATGCCGCCCTGATAGGGCCGGGTATTGGATAGCACCCGGATGTGCTGCTCCGGCTTGAATTTCCGGTCCTCAATCAGCGGAAGGTAGGACGCGAAATAGGAGATCGCTTTCAGATCGCATCCGCATACCCGCAGCACATCGTCCGCCACCTCCAGCGCCGCCGTCGCAAGCACATTCCCGGTCAGGACGCTGGTACAGTCCACGATCACATAGTCCGCGATATGCCGCAGGAGGACCAGCATATCCACCGCCTTTTCCTTGCTGTACTCCGCGTAGGTGAACACATTTTCCCCGGCCTTGTAGCCCAGGAAGCTGATATAGGGATATTTTTCACAGGGGACGCAGGTTTTCAACACCTGTTCCTGCGTCATGCCGGGAGCGGACAGCAGCTCGCCCACGGACACCTCCGGCAGCTTCCCCTCCGCCGCCACAGCGGGAAGCGGGGGTGCGGTAAGGTCGGTAAACACCAGCACCACATTTTTCTTCCGCTTGGCAAGCTCCGCCGCCAGCTTGACCGCCGTGACCGTCTTTCCAGCGCCGGGGCTGCCCCATACAGCAAGCATCTGTTTCTGCTTATTCGCCATCTGTTGTTTCCACCTCCTGTTCCTCCGTGCCCTCTGCGGGCTGCCCACCGTCAGCACCGTCAACAGGGGCCTCCGGCTGGCTGCTCTCCCCACCGGCCTCCGGTTCGGCAAAGAAGGCGTCCTGCGCCGCCAGGAACTTTTCGGCATTGGCGCGGGCGCCCCGGTAGACAAAGGCCAGGTGGAGGCTGTTGGATTCCTCCAAATGAGCTAAAAGCTGGGCCTGTTCGCTGTTTACCAGCAGGGTGATGGTGGCGGGCAGGGTTTCCTCTGGGTTTTCTTCTTCCTCATTTTCCACCGGCGCCTGATATTCCTTGTCCGCGCCGGAACTCTGGGTGGCGGCAAGAACCTCCACATATTTCAGCTCCGGGGGCTGGGTGGTTTCGCCGGTGTCCTTGTCGGTGGCAAAGAGCATGATAATATCGCCCGCCTCCACCTTGCCGGAACCGCCTTTGGCAAAGGTGGGGATGGTGACGGAGATCGCCACCTTGGAACCGTTCAGTTGGGTCAGGTACTCATACTGCGTCAATGGCTCCGAGGACAGCCACGCCGTATTCACATCCGTATTTTTCCGCAGCTCCACATCGGTGTATCTTCCCACCACCTCATCCAGAGAGGTGGCAACGCTGTCCTCCATGCCGGAGGCTCCTCTGGTGTAGACCTCCACCATATCCGCCGTGATGTAGGTCCCCCGTGGGATTACTTCGGCCTTTACCCGGACAGCCTCTGTCTGGGCTTTCAGTCCCTCGTTGAAAAGCGGTGTGATTCCAAAGCAGACCAGGACCGCCAGCAGGATGCACACCGCGCCGATGACTGCCCGGCTCCGAAAAATGTTCTTGTTCAATTTGATACCTCCACTCATTCAGATTTGAAATAGAAAAGCAGTCAGCCAGTAGGCGGACACGCCGCCGAAGCAGAAAAAGGGGGCCAGGGGCAGGCGCACCGCAGACAGCGGTTGTTTTTGCAAACGGCACTCCACCAGCCCGGTCAGCACCGCCAGCGAGAGGGAAAGGACGGCCTGTATCAACCCCGGCCAGACGCCCAGGACAAACCCGCAGGCTCCCATCAGCTTCACATCGCCGCCGCCGATGGCAAACCCGTCCCGTTTTATCAGAACCGCCGCCAGCAGGAAGGGACCACCGACCAGGAACAGCCCCGCCGCAGACGCGGCGGGGCGGAACCCAATCAGCCCGCACAGAAAGAGCAGGGCCGGGATCAAGTTTGGAATCTCCCGGTTTCGCATATCCCACACAGCGGCGGACAGGAGCAGCAGGCCGAACAACGCCCCCTTAACAATGAGCGGCGTCACCGCTCAACCTCCCCGGAAGGCTCCAGTCCAGTGTCGTTCAGTTCGTCCCCATGAAGATCATAAAAGTCCCTCATTTCTGCGGGCGGCTCACCATTGGCATGGAACGCACAGCGCCGAAGATCCGCGGCCTGTTTTGCCACCGTTTCCTCCAGCGTATTTTGGATTCTATCCCAGAAAGAATAGTCGTTCCCCAACCATTCGGTATATAAAACTGCAAGTGGCTGGGAGTAGGTTAGCAAGGTGTCCGTTTTCCATTCGTCCAGCCCCTCCTCCAACTGGCATAAAAATTCCTCTTTGATGACTTTCTCATAAGCGTAATCCAATATTTTATCAGGCGGCAGAGCGGCGATTTCCTCCATGCGGGCGTCAAATTCCGCCTTGGCCCGGTCGTAGAGCAGACCAGACCGATACTCGGCGCCCTTGTCCTGAAGAAAGTAATAGACCACCTCGCTGATGTACTCCGGGTTCATACAGCGGTCCGGGACGGGCGTATTTCGAAAAATCCACGCCTGTTCCAGCACATTCTCCATCGCCAACAGCATATCCCGCTGTGTATCACTCAGAGGGATGTTCTCCAATTCGTTTTTCATGGCAAGCATCCCCTGAAACTGTGCAAAATAAGGGGCGTTGGGCGCCAGTTCCTCCAGCGGTCTGGCCGCCTGATGGATTTCTTCGTCCAGTTTCGCTTTCAGTTTCTCTTGTTCCAGTTCAAACCACCTCCTACGGTCAGGTGTACAGCCTGAAATAAAGAAAAATGGCGGTCACTCCGACCACCATCCCGATCATCAGGGGCCACGGGTTCCATCCCTTTTGAAATATCATCTTGATTCCCCCTATTCCAATGCCTCCTGCGCGGCGAGAATCTGCCTACCCACGGCATAGACCACTTGAATGGTCACGGAGTTTCCCGCCTGTCGATAGAGCTGATTATCGCTGTTGACCGCCCGCGCCCGGTCAAACATTTCATCGGTAAAGCCTTGCAGTCGCCAGCACTCACGGGGCGTCAGCCTGCGGATCAGGCCACATCCCGCGAATGGCGTCCCCTGATTGCAGGATGTTTCCAGAGTGCCGGTGCAGTCATTTCCAACACGCCCCCGCCTTGTCCTGCTGTCGGGGAACGCCAGATTGATGCTGTCCCCACAGCGGGCGACCGCGTAGCCCTGTTTCGTGGCCTCCCGAACACGCATACCGTGGGGGCATTTTTCACAGTCCTGAAAGACAACGCCGTGGCGGTCCTGTGTCGTAAGGGTGAAGGCCGGTTCTCCGCACTCCTTGATTCGCCGCCCATTCTGCCTTTTTTCTTCCCGTTCCGGGGTAACGACAGCGCGGCAGCCGTAGAACACGCCGGAGTTGTCGCCGCCCCGGTTGGTGATCCCGCTATAATACTTGGCCTTGATGCACCGTGCATGGCTCGTCAGCTTGGGATTGCCATTGCAGAGGTCAACGAAATACAGCCCGGTCTTGCCGCCCCAGCCGCCGGACTGGGCCACCATCGTGACGCTGATGCCGGATGGGTCATACACCCGCTGGCCCTGCATCCCGCCTATGAGTTGGATAAGAGCTTTTCCACAGCCCGCTGGGACAGGAAATATTTTGGGTCCACCTCTGGTTCCAGAATGTCGGCAAGCGACAAGGTAGACCCGTTCTCTGTTTTGAGGGGGGCCGAAATCCTTTGTATTGAGAAGTCCGTACTCGATATGGTAGCCGAGTGAGGCCAGCGTATGGAGAACGGCCGCAAAGTCCCATCCTCCATGAATGGACAGGAGATTCTTAACATTTTCAAGGACAAGCCATGTGGGTCTATTTTCAGGATTTTGGCCTTTGACGAGTTCAGCAAGCGTAAAAAAGAGTCCGCTTCTTGCTCCGTTAATCCCTCGTTGACGACCGCTGACCGAAATATCCTGACACGGAAATCCGGCTGCCCACAGGTCTGCTCTGGGGAGTTCTGCTGGGGTGACTTTTGTGATGTCGGCTGCATACCATTCATCCTCCTTCACATTATGAATGGCTCTGTAACTGCGGTCGGCATACTTGTCGATCTCACAATGCCCCACACAGCGCATCCCGCACAGCTCAAAGCCCTTGCGGAAACCGCCGATGCCGGAAAAGAAGTCAAGGAATGTCATCTGCGCCATCGGCAGCCTCACAGTTCCAACGCCATATCCTCATCAAGCTCTGTCTGGCCGTCGTTCTCCATTTGAGTGGTCGCTTCCTGTTCTTCCTCCAATTCCATCAGCTTCATAAAGATGGCGTTTACAGCGCACGGATCAAGCTCCGTGACATATCGGGTGGTCGGATCAACATGGTTTTGATCCCTCGGCGTCCGGGCGTCCGGGAAATTGGTCCGTCCGGCCCGGTCAAGCACCGCCTGATCGAAGCGGGAATCCCAATCGGAAAACTGGATGGTGCGGGAGAGGACATAGATTGCCCGCTCCACGCCGTAAACTCGCACCAGCTCTCCGATGAAGGAATCCAGCTCCCGGCTGTTCATGGCGGTCATGGCCTTGTCTTGAATGAAATTCCGGCAGTCCATGTTGATGTTGTAGCTGTCGCACCAAAGAGCCGCTTCATCCTTTCGGGCGGCTTCTTCCAGCGACGGATAGTAAACGGGAATGGCTGCGTACATTATTCAAGCCCCCATTCATCCCCGTAACGGTACGGGTAGATTTTCTGTCCGCGCAAAAAGCGGACCAGGTTCTGCACCTGATCCACCACGGACAAATTGCTCTGGTCCTTGGTGGTCATCATCACCGAGCCAAAGATACCGGCCAGCGCCAGGACTACGGTGGTAGTCACATTGGCGGTGAACAGCCAGACCAGGGCGGCCACGCCGCCCATCACCAGGGAACCAATCAATGCCTGAAAGAGCTGCTTTTTCCCAAAGCCGGTGAACAGCTCCGTTTCCGGCTTCACGCCCAGAGGGATATACAGCTTCAAATCCTCGTCCATTCGCACCTCCTATGCGTAGTAATATAAAATCAGGTCTTTGATCTGCCAGATGGATTCTGCGATCACATAGAAAATCACGGTATTGCGGGCGCGTTTCTTGTACTGCGCCGCCTGTTCCTCGGCGGCCGCCAGACGCACCATGCAGTAGATAAACCTTGCCACGGCGCCCACGCGCACCAGCAGGATGATGGCCTTTGAAAGCTCGTCCATTGTTACCATCCGCCGTCACCTCACTTTCCCATGCCCTTGACCATCTGCACCAGGCGCACGGAATGGTATGCGTTATTGACGATGGCTCCGCCACCGCCGCCTCCGGTCGTAACGATGAACTCTTGAAGAAACTTCGGCGTCCGCACGGCCAGAATCATACAGGCCACACCCCAGAAGATGTGCATATTCATCATCAGTCCCACGCCCAGCTTGGCGAGGGCAATCTGGATGATCACCGAGAGGGCCGATTGAAAGAACTTGCTCATATAGGGCTTGAACACGCCTTTGTCATTGTCGATCAGGCCCACGCAGGCCAGGGGCATCCCCACCCGCAAAATCAAAATCTCCAGCCCCCGCATAAGGAACTGGAAGTAGAGGATAAAGTACACGATGACGAACACCAGGCCGAAGATGGCGGTAACAAGGCCGAGCGTGGAGATACCGGACACCCAGCCCGCCCAATCGTAGGCGGTGGCAAGGCCGATGGATTCCAGCATCTTGTCGCTCATTTCCTCCACAATTCCCGCAAGCCAGCCGTACATAGTGGGGAAACAGACCGCCACGGCCATCGCCTTGAAAAAATTTGTCAGCAGGGAAATCGGTTCTTCATCCGCGTCGCCATCGGACCACAGTACATAGGTTTCAAAGCCCTTTTTGAGAAATTTCAGGATAATGAGCGACACGCCAAAGCCAAACACAATATCAAACAGGGCTTCAAACAGATCGACACCGGCCAATGTGGACATATACTGCTCCGCGTACAAGGTCAGGGGTATGATGCCCTCCATCAGCCCGTCAATGTAGGCGATGGCTCCGTTGAGCAGGGCGACGATCAGCAGAACCAGAATATATTCCAACCAGCGGCACCTCCTTTCCGGGGGCGGCCGGGGCCGCCCCCTTGTCGTGTGAGTTAAAAACGGGGCTGGTCAGGCGGCAGGCGTCCCGCCGCCGTCCTCCGCCAGCGCCCGGTCATACTCGGCCAGCACCGCGGCGGACAGCTTCTCCCGCAGCTCCTTCGTCATGGGGAAGCACTGCTCCGTCCATTCGCCCTTCACATTCCGGCGGCTGGGCAGGGACACAAAAAGGCCCTTATCACCCTCCACTACCCGGACATTCTTCACGATGAAGCAGCCGTCCAGAATGACGCTGCTCACCGCCCGCAGCTTGTCGGGGCCGCTGAACAGTTTTTTGATCTCTGCCGTAAATTCCATGAGAAAACCTCCCTGATAAAAAGTGCGGCGGGGCATGGCGCCCCGCCGGTCCCGCTGAACATCAGCCCGCGTAATCGAACATATCCTTGATGCGCTGGGTAATGGTCGGCAGCACGGTGCTGTCCACGATGAGATAGAGGCCCGCCAGGATCAGGGCGCCCAGGACAATGGAGATCAGCACCGTGATCGCCACATCAAGGGTGCCCTGCCCCTCACGGTTTGCCAGTGCCTCCTTCGTGCGGCCTGCCAGCTCACGGGCCTTCTGTCTGGCCGTCCAGATGGAAGCCATAGCCTTGACCTGAGTATTGCGGATGAAGTTAGCCATAAAATTTTCCTCCTGTTGATGAATTGATTTTTTTAGCAAGGCGGTGATGTGCCGCCTTTACTACGAAAAAAGCCCCGGCTTACTGATAGTAGCCGAGGATCAGGTTCAGCGTGGCGGAACCCAGCACCGCGCCGATGCAGGACACCACCGCCACCACAATGCGGTTGTTCCATTTCTTCTGATCCATCTCGTCAGCCATGCCGCGCCGGATGCAGAAGTAGATGATAAGCAGGCCGGACACCACCGGGGCCAGAACCATGAGCCAGGTGGTCAGGTCGCCAATCAACTGCTCGGTGCCCTGAACGATCTGGCTGCTCTGCACATCCGCCGCATAAGCCGGTGCGGACATGAAAAAAGAGGCGGCAAGTGTGGAAAGACCGACACCTGCCGCCCGGACGGACTTGCCCAGCCCGCCCCTCGTCTGCTTTACTTTTTCTTTCATCGAAACCTCCTGAAATTTAATCATCATCAGAAGCGCCGCCCCCTGTGTTTTTCTGCTGGGCAAGGCGGCGCATGATGTCCTTTTGATAGTAAATCCAGATATTCCACAATGCGATCTCCTGTTTGGTATCGGTGATAACGGGCCGTTTGTTTTCCCGTTCCTCCCGCAGTTTCCGGTTATGCTCCATGTCTCCCATGCCCAGCATTTGATTGAACAGCCATTGGGAGAGGTCGGGGGCGTACATCATGGCCGGATGGTCCCGGCTGGTGATGATCTGATAGGGCCGCTTGACGCGCCGGACCTCATCCGTATTGAGCAGCTTGCGCTCCGTCAGGCTGACGCTCTGGGAACTGGACGGCGTGGTGAACCTCCCGTTGCTGGCCGAGAGCTGGTAGCTGGAAGTGGTGTAGCTGCCCAGCTTGTCTGATATTTCCCGCAGGGTTTCCGGGTCGTCACTTTGCAGATAGGCCCATATCTGGCAGTTACCCTTGATGGTGTTGGCGATATTGTCGCTGTACTTTTCCTTGAGCTGGTCGAACCCTTGCACATAGAGGGCATAGCGCATCCCACGCCCCGCCGCCACAGTGAGCTTGTTCGTCATATCGCTGATGGGGGTGAAATTCCCGAACTCATCCAGCAGGAAGTTCACCCGCCGTTCCAGCCGCCCGCCCCGGCGATCCGCCGCCTCCGCTAAAAGCTCATACTGCTGGGACACAATGAGAGAGGCAATCGGGTAAAAGGTGGTTTTCTCGTCCGGCAGGATCACAAAGAGCGCCTGCTTTTTAGTCCCCAAATCCGTAAGGGTAAAATCACTGGCATGGGTAATCGAATAGATGGATTTCGAGGTAAACAGACGCAGGGTGGTGAGGGCGGAGGTGTAAAAGCTGCCTCTGGTGCGGGACGGGGCCACATCGGAGATGGAGAGCAGCGCCCGCGCCGGGTGCTTTGGGGACTGTTTTTTCAGATACTCCAGCAGGGGCATTTTATTTCCAATGGTACGGCACATCTCGGAAATGAACCAATACACATTGGTCATATTCTGAAACTCTGGCCGCTTTTGGTTATCACACACTACGCATAGAATCGCGGCGGCAATAATGGAACACTCGCCGTTGGTCCAGATTTTCTCGCCCTCTGGCTTGCCAACCAGGTTGTTGGTCAAATCCCAGGCCAGCATTTCCGCCCGATCTGTGTCGCCCTCGTTGATGGCGTCAATGACCGGCTGGAGAAGGTTGTAGCGCATACTCTTGGCCGGATTCTTGAAGTCCAGCACCAGCACTTCATACCCCAGCTTTTTCAGAAATTCAGAGGTGTAGTGGAACAGTTCGGCCTTAGGGTCTGAACAGAAGATAGATTCCCCGGCAAGCCCCAGAAGGCAGATGCTCTCCAGCACCAGACAACGGGATTTGCCGGAACGGGTGGCGCCCACGCAGAGCAGATGGCAGTCATCCCCCACAAAATAGATTTTTTCTTTGTTGCCCTCCTTCTTCATTCCGACCACAACACCGCCCTTCGTCAGCGGGGCAGGCGGCGCATATTTGGGGATTACTTTGGGATGCGGATTCAATTTCAAACAAATACCTCACTTTTTCATAAAATCCAGCCCGTCATAGCCGGTTTTCAGCAGTTCCCGGATGGCTGGGTCATCCGGGTCCAGGGTGAAGCTGTCAAAGGCTTTGTCTTTTTCCGCGTCGCTCATCCAGCGGGCCGAGCCGTGCTGGTACTGGCCCACCGCCTTGGGCGTTCTGATCTCTGGCGTGATGGTGTCCAGATCGGATTCATAGGGCCGCATATTGGTGAGAAAGAACATCACGGCCAGTACGCACACAAACCCTTGCAGGCAAAGGTACAGCATCAAATGCTGGCGGCTGGAGAACAGGCTGGCAAGGCAGTCCCCGATGGGAAGGAGGGACAGCCGGGTGATCTTCCTCGTCAGCAGCCCATGAACAGCGGTGGAGAAAAAGAGATTCAAGACTGCGCCGGACACAAAAATCAGCGCACATACCATCAGTTTAGGCTTTGTTTTCATAGTTCCATATCGTCCTCAACCGAAAAATCATCCAGAAACGCTTCGTTATCCTGATCCTCGGTCAGCTTGATTTCCTGCGGCTCCGTTTCACCCATCTGCATGGGAATCAGAATCGGCAGCAGATGCTTTTGTAAAAAGTCCTGATCCTCGCAGCGGTCAATGAATGTCCCAAAGGTGTTCAAGAACGGGGTGTCCAACGGAGTACAAATCATCAGGTCGCCTCGCTCTTTCCCCATTTTCACAATAAAAGACGCAAGATTGACCGGATCGGAATCCAGGCAGAACGCTTCATGTAGGCCACCCTCCACAGGGGCATACCCAATTAGAAAAGGATAGCCGCAAGCAGTATCATTCTGTTTGGCTGCGCTGGGAAGTTCAGGGGTGACAAACTTGGTGAGTTCTTCCGCAGGCGTATTTCTGACCGGCTTATCCAGTAGCCATACTTTAAGACTTTCCGGCTTGACGATGCCATAGAAGTCGTATCGTTCCCAATGAATGTACTCGCCGGTCAGCAGACTTTCCGCATATACGGCCTGCCCTCTGGCTCCATAGGTACATCCAAAACCATCACGGGCATACCAGATGGAGTCATCGGCAGTCATGTTCTTGCCTTTACTGCACATCTCCGGTTTGAGGACCAGAAATTGATTTTCGTAGTCAAACTGGCTGCTGTCAGGAATGCAGTCATTTATATTCAACGGACGATCCAACTGGCGGATCATTCTTTCGCTGCGCACCATATCCTCAGAAACATAGAGGACTGGCAGATGGCGGGAGTGCGCAAAGTTGATTTCCTCCTGCATCCCCTGAGAAATGGTGTCGCCCATCACCCAGAGTTCGTCACAGCGTTCCATCAGTTCGCAGCCCATCCGCAGTCCCTGTTCCCGCTGCTCCGGCTGTTCATCATCCAGATATTGCGTGAAGATCGTGTGGGACGCCAGGGGGATCACGCCGCAGGATGCCGCATACGCACAGTAGTCCCTCGCTCTTTGGATATTCCGCTCCATATCCCCGCGCAGGGGGGATGAGATATAAACCAGCCGCAATTTCTCACCTACCTTTCCAAATTCAGTTCAATCAAAGTTCCAGAACCTCCTCGTTCTCCAAGTCACAGACGCTTTCCTCATCGGAACCGTAATCTGTGAACGGCAGAATGTGTTCTGTGCCGTTCTCAACATTTTCCTCAGATTCATAAAGACCCATATCGGCAAATTCATTGTCGGAAACAAGCGTGCCGTCAACGGTGCGGAACATCAGCGGCATATCGTTACTATCCGCATAATACAGAAACTCATTGGTTGCATACGCCAGTCTCGCAATGTCTCCACGGTGAAAAATGAAATATGGAATCGTTCGGTCCCCGCTGATTGCTGGATATTTTTTAAGTTCATCAAAAAACTCTTGGAGTTCTGGACAGACACAGTGTACGGTCAGCTTGCCAATCTCATTGCGGGAAATCCTCCCGATCACATCGTTCAGTGCGTGATCGGCAGTCAGTTGATAGCCCTCCCAGGCGACGGCTGTAATTTGGAACGGCGAAACAACGCTGTCCGTTTCTTTATAAATCTGCGTATTATCAAAGTCGTACCGGAGCCACTGGCACTCCATATCATCATCCGCCTCTTGGCGCGGCGATACATCCGCTTCGATGATGAAGTGATTGCCCTCCAAATCAAAATCCAGGATTTTCATGGAATCCTCCTATCTTTCCAGGTCCAGCCCATCGAGTTCTACATCACTGATGGGCGGCTCAAAGCCGGTGTCATAGGCTGCATCTTCCAACTGGCGGATGGCCTCTAACCGGGCGGCGGCCTTCAGGTCGTTCACAAGCCCCTGCTCCAGCAGGGCGTCGGCAACAATGGCATTGGAAACCGGGTCGGTGAAACAAAGGGCCTCACCGTCCTGCGCGGCCTGTTCCACCACGGACTCCGGCAGGATTTCCTCTGCCACAGCCTTCGGAAGCTCCAAACCGCGCTTTTTGGCGCCGACAATCTCATAGATACCCACGGCGATCTCGCCGCAGGTGATGATGTTGCCCCATATATCGGGATTTGGGCGCCCGTCACGCATATCTCACACCTCCATCTTCCTCATAGGGCATAAACGCAATCACGGAGAGATAATCTGTACTCAGCCGTCGCAAAAGGGCGTCCTGATGCTCCATGACCTGATCCACCACATTTTCAGGGCAGTAGCGCATCAGGTCGCGCACATATTCGCCCACATCCAGCCCAATGGGGTGCGCCAGATATTCCTCATCCGTCATGCCATCAAGCTGCTGGTTCAGGCTGTGCTTATACATGAGAAACCGAGCGATAGCGATAGTTTGATTTCGCTTGCTGTTCATCATAGGCTATCCTCCAAGCTCCATTTCATCACTCAGACCAAATTCCATATCAAAATCAAAGTCCATATCTGCCTCTCGCAGCTCCGGCATAATTTCCTCGATTTTGTCAAGAATCCGCTCCACGGATTCACGGGCATCATTGGAAACATCCTGATCGAGTATGCTCATTTTGACAAGTCCGGCGTGAAGGACCCTCAGTTCTTCCTCGCTGAACAGGGCCTTTTCGTCCACCAGGCCACTGCGCTTGGCAAAGTCCTGACCGGCAAACTCTTTATTATAAAAGACCTGACGGGCCAGCATTTCCCCAGAATCTGGGGCTGTGCGGTAGGTGGAGAACACATAGCCGAATAGGTGATGCTCCTTGCAGGCCAGAGTCACGCCGTTGTATTCCGCCAGTTTGTAGGAACCGTTGGGCAGCTTTTCGTTGGCGTCCGTGTAGGGGCAGTCCCGGCAGATGCCCGCCTTGGCCGCTGTGTTCTGGGCGGTGTCGTTGATAAGCCGCATGACCTTATCCTTCACAGCGATAAACGGGTTCTGGATTACCGTATCCGCCTTGGAGAAGTAGGCCACAAGCTGATTTTTATAATAGATGTCCGCAATATAATCCGAAGATTGGGATCGCTTTACATCAAAGCCCTTTCGGGCAAGCTGTTCAAAGAACAGCCGGTAAAAATCTGTTTTGCTCCGCAACCGGCAAACCTCCTTTTTACGAGTAATCCTTTCGTTTCATCACCTGTTTAAGAACTTCAATGAAATCAAAAATCCGCTCTGCCGCAGCCTGATTCCGGGGATAGGTGTGCGGCAGAGGCGGGCGCCGCTGTTTTTTGAGATCGTACCATAGACAGCCGCCATCCCTTCGTTCAGGAAACATACAGGACGGGACAGAGGTGCGCAGAGTGTAAGGGCAGTTATGGCAGGGATGTCCTTTGGGGTATTCATATTGGTGAACCGTCAAATGGGCAATGCCATACGAACCGCTCGGAATCGACACCGGCACACCATTTTGCTTATAGGAAGTGTTCGCTGCTATCATCCTTTCTCCTTTCTGGAACCGGGCGGCCGGTCACTTTTTGCTTTTCACAATCATTTGAAAACAGAAAAAGCAGCCCCGCAGGACTGCTTTCTGTATGGCAATATCAATTTTTTCAAGGGACTTTTCTTCCAAAGTCACAACTTTTTCAAGGGACTTTTTCCGGCAGACAGTAGATTTTCATTGAGTTTCATCTGGTGTTCGATGTCAATACTCCGCACTGAGCAGGAAATCCGCTATGTGCATTGTCTTGATTCCCTCATAGTTCCCACCGGCAAATTCGTCTGTTGTGAGAACAAATTTGGGGTAATTATCCGGTATTTCAAGCAGGCGGCTATATTCTCTCTTTTCTGTCTTTTCCGAGTTGATCTCCTGCGTCACCTGAACATAGATTTTTTCGTTTTGTCTGACTGCTACAAAATCAATCTCGCTATCTCCGGTTTTCCCCACATTGACAGTATATCCCCGTCGGCAGAGTTCCAAATATACGATATTTTCAAGGCTGGAAGCAACGCTGTCTGCGTTATAGCCGAGAACACTGTATCGCAAGGCAACATCGGCCAGATAGAATTTTTCCTGCGTTTTCAGGAGTTCCTTCCCCTGCAAATCATATCTGGAACAGCGGTGAAGCAGATATGCCTTTTCCAGCTTTTCCAAATAGCTGTAAACCGTTTCGTTGTCGAGGGATCGCCGTTCTGCTTTCAGGTAATCTGCAATGGACTTGGCGGAAAAGGTGTTGCCGACATTATTGAATGTGTATTTTACGACACGCTCCAACTGGTCGATCTTCCGAACCTGATTTCGCTTTACAATATCCGAGAAGATTGTGGAATTGTATATATCCCGGACAATCGTGTAGATTTCATCCTGAGAATACGCCTGCAAATGCGTTGCCGGAAATCCTCCCAGGCGAACATAATTGGCAAGTTCTGCTTTCGGCTCCCCAACATTGGCGAATTTGCTTTTGAACATCAGATATTCGCCAAAAGACAGGGTAAAAATGCGGAAGGAAATGTATCGGCCAGTAAGATAGGTGGCTATTTCAGAGGACATCATTCTGGAGTTGGAGCCTGTAATATACAAGTCAACATCAAAATCGGATGCCAGCGAGTTTACGACCTTTTCCCAGCCTTTGATTTCCTGAACCTCGTCCAGAAACAGATAGGTCCTTCCTGTGGAGGAAAGCTGATCCTTCAATAGCGTGTAGATCTGCTTTGCCGTCATATCCTCATATTCCATAGAATCAAAACGACAGCTTATAATGCGATCTTCCGGGATGTTTCGTTCCGTTTTCAGCCTTTCCATAATCATTTTCAGTATGGTAGATTTTCCGCAGCGGCGCACCCCTGTAAGGATTTTAACAAAAGGAGTATCTACATAGGCCATAATCTTATCCACATATAACGGTCTTTCAATCATCGTGACCACCTCCATTCGCTATTATTATACCGCAAAACGCACAGGTGGTCAATCGGTTTTGCGGTTTATAATCGCAAAACTTTTCGACAATACATTTATTTACGGATTGCTATTGTTCCACCCCCTTGTCCTTATGCCGCAGATACCACTCTTTTCGGGCCGCCTTTGACAGTTCGGTACTCATGGCCTTTTGCCGGTCGTCGTATTCCATGTCAAAACTCATAGCAGCCTGCTCCAGCGCTATTAGAATTTCGCAAATCATCTGTTCGGTGAAGTAGGCTTTCCGGGCCTCTGTATATTCAAAAGACTGGACCTCACGGTCTTTGCACAGCATGGTGCGGATCACATCGAGAATTTTATTGGCGATCAGCTTATCGGCCTCTGCCACAGCCTTTTCCTGCTGTTCTTTGATGTGGGTCGGGTCGGTGTCATAGAGCATGGCAAGGCGGGTTTTGCTCTCCACATAGTCCTGAACCAGATTGCGGATGTACTCGTTGTTTTCTTTCAGGAAGGCAACAAAGGCATCCACTTCGACCTTCACATCCTCTGGCAGCAATTTGTAATACAGCCGTCCCTTTTTCGGCATTTTCTCCTTCAGCGCGAACAGGCGCGAGAGAAAGGGGGCGATCTTCATTGCACCAACAACGCTGTCCAAGGGGGAAGTCCCCAGTTCATCATCCGTGATTCGCCCAAACGCTTCACGCAGGCGGCGATATTCCTGCGGGTGAAGCTGTTCCATATACTTCTCAAACTCGTCGATCATTTCGTCTGTGATGGCCGACAGGTGTTCCTTGGCCTGCTGTTTGTCCTCGCAATATGCCTTAATGCGCTCGGCAAAGGTATCCCGAATGAGCTGCTTACGGATTTTATCCGGGATGCTTGGATGGACAAAAGGGACCATTGTTCGCTGATTTTTGTCCCAGAACACCACATGGATGTGCGGATGCCCCCGCTCATTGTGGTGGGCGGCCACCCACTGCAAATTCTGCACCCTGATCCCGTTGTGCCTTGCCAGTGTGATGATATGCTGCTGGATGTAGTCCTCCCAGGCTTTATGATCGGTCAGCCCCAGCTCTGCCGCTGTTTCCGGCGCGAAGGAGATAATGCCCCGGTACATATTGACGCGGCGGTAGGACAGCTCCCGTACCAGGCGGGCCGCTTCCTGCCAGGTGTCAAACTCCTGTATCTCCCCGGGTGTTAGTATCCCAAACAGGCCATGGCGCATCCCCTCATTCTTCACCGCGCCAGGACGAGTGGCGATATAGCCGATGTGGGCGTAGTTGCCCTTGGGCGTTTTCCGGTAATTGGGATGACGGTGGCGCTGCTTATAAATCAGGATCGACATTCCGGCCTCCCTGAACGGCGTGGATGGCCTTTCGCATTTCCTCGTCGTCCATAAAGGTACGCAGGGCGTCGGCGTTCTTCTGATTGGCAAACGCCAGCGCCTTTTTACGGGCTGCCGCCTCAATCTTCTCAAAAGAGGAATAGCGATCCTGGTCGATCAAGTCGGCTATAATGGCGATATTGGCGTAGTAGCCTGCGGCAGATATGATCGTCAGGCGGTTTATCAGTCCGGCAAGACGGTTGCCCAGCCCCTTAATCTGGCCGCTGAGTTCCTGACGGATCACGCCGCTTATCAGGTCAATATTTTCGGCGGCGGCTTCCAAATCCAGATACTCGTCGATTGCTCTGCGGACTTCTTTTGAGAAATCCGTACCATTCCTCGCCGCCAGCTTATTGAGCGATTCAACCGTGCCAGGGGAGAGGTGGATGGTCTTGCGCTCTGTACGGATCGGCGGTTTCTTCAATGCAAACCTCCTTACTTGAAAGATGACAAAAATCATACGAAAACGAAAAAATCATACCGGTATTTATTAAGGAAAACTCTGTTGAAAGCACGGCTTTCAAGCTGTCAGCCCGCCGTCAGGTATGACGGCTATTCCTGCCTTAACCGA
>ERZ772889.761-NODE-761-length-33297-cov-4.271043_pt1 | contig 33297 bp, 20 predicted proteins | sample MGYA00512127_ERZ772889 | MGnify/ENA primary metagenome ERZ772889 (study PRJEB29015, sample SAMEA2737689) | human gut metagenome | biome: human gut; feature: human-associated habitat; material: faeces | place: China | collected 2012 ...
TCAAGTGCGATGTTGGCATGAAGGCAAGCCGCATCATCAACCGGCTGTGCGCAAAATTCGGCATCGACCAATATGAAACAGAGCGGGAGCTTGGACACGGTGAGACGCTGCATACCGCACGGGTCAAGCCCTACAACGCGGTTTTCGCGCGGCTGGCTGATGCGCTCAATCCGGTGCGGATCAGCAAGACCGGCGTGCTGTCCGTCCATCCGTGTGACTTCTTGGAAATGTCGGCGAAGAAAAACGCATGGCATTCCTGTCACTGTTTAGCTGACGGCGGATGGAAGGCCGGCTGCCAGTCTTATATGGGCGACGGCGTGAGCATGGTATTCTTCACAGTCGATGATGAGGTCAAGGATCACTTTTATCGTGCACGGCGGCTGACCCGGCAGATCTTCTGCTATCACGCTGGCGTGCTGCTGCAATCGAGGTTGTATCCGCAGAACGACGATGATGTACGGAAGCTGTATCGAAGCATCGTGCAGGGTGTCATTGCAAGATGCCTTGGCCTGCCGAACCTCTGGAAAACGAATACGACCCTTACGGAAATCCGACCTTACTGGACGACCGCGCAGGGCAGCCTGCATTATACGGACTATGAGAATGGCTACGCCGCGCTGTCGCTGATGAAGGGCTATGGAGATTATGGGCATCTGGATATTGGAAGCGCATCGCGCTGCGTCGGCTGCGGCCGAACCCACGGGCGCTGCAATTCGACACGATGCGGGGAATGCGAAGAACTGTGCGTCTGCAAGGAGTGCGGGAATCTGGTTCCAAAGGACAGCGGACATTACATAGACGGCGACGGATTTTATTGTGCCGACTGTGCGCAGCCCTGTTCCTACTGTAGAGAGCCGGTACAAAAAAGTGAGTTAAGAGCAGCCATGAACAGACGGGGACGCGCAGTTTTTCTTTGCCAATCCTGCGCAGAGCGGGAGCTGGAAAGCTGCAGTGCCTGCACAGCAAATTATCATTGCGCAGATCTGCGCGCAGTTATGTTTTGCAATAGAAGCCGATACGCCAGAATAAGATTGGAGGAGCAAAATGCGTAAATTATACGAGCAGTGTTTGAGCCAGACACAATTTTCTGTGCTCAATTTTGAGCAGATCTTTCAGCTTTCGCAGAAGCGTCTCAAGCGGGAACTGAAGGCGGAACTGATTGCAAGCGGATATACCGTGCAAAAACAGAAGGGCTTTTTATATGCAGCGGGTACGCTCCCTGTCCTGCTGGTTGCGCATTTGGACACTGTCCATCGCACCCAACCGGAAACGATCTGCTATTCCGCAGACGGCACGGCCATGATGTCGCCGCAGGGAATTGGCGGCGATGACCGGGCTGGCGTGTATATGATCCTGCGTCTGATCCAGAGCTGTCATTGTCACGTCCTGTTCTGTGAGGATGAGGAAACCGGCGGACACGGGGCACGTGCCTTTACAAAGTCCGGAATCAAACCGGACGTCAATTATATCGTGGAGTTGGATCGCACGGGCAGCAACGACGCGGTATTCTATCAATGCCGCAACCGGCAGTTCGAGCAACATATCAACAGCTTTGGCTTCCAGACAGCGTTCGGAAGCTTCAGCGACATCTCCATTTTGGCACCGCATCTGAATCTTGCCGCGGTCAACCTCAGCACCGGCTACTACCATGCGCACCAGCCGGGAGAATATGTCCGGTTGGACAAGGTGGAGGAGTTGATCGGCCGTGTGGAGAAGCTCCTGCAAACGAAAACGGAACAGTTTTCTTACACGCAGAGGTTTACGACAAGAAAGCTGGGTGAACCAAACGATTTGCAGCGGAAACGGCTCATTGCATTGTCTGACGCGCATTTTGTCCGGATCAATCACCAGAATGTTGCCGACGGGCGCGGATATTATATGGACATAAGCGGCAGAATTTATCTCTATCTTGAGGAATGTGACCGTATGGTGCATATCGGAGACGCAGAAGCATTCTGCATGGATGGCTCTGCCGCTGCGTATCAGGCGGGGCAAGCGAAAGAATACAAGACCATAGAAATGGAGGAAGCCATGCGTCTGCTGGAGCAGGAGCGCGCGGCGGGATAATATGCCGCCCACCTTGCAAACAGACATCTGTCCGCTTGCAGGGTGGGCATACTTCTGATATAATAATTAAAAACTACGGCAAAGGAGGCAGAATGATGATAAACGGATGGATCATGAGCGGAGATACTGCAGTTGCGTCTTTTTATGGCAGAGTTGTAACGCCGATTCTGCCGGAGCGATGCCCGCTTTGTTTCCCAAAGGGTGGAGACCTCGAAATGTGGCTGGAATCAAGAGCCATTGACCGGCACCGCACAAACAGCAGGATTTTAAAGCGCATTCTGCGCCTCGGCGATACGTCCGATCTGAACACGGCACTTCATGTGCATGGCGCGACGATCACGGACAATTATTGGGTCAAGACAGAGGACGAAGCCGGGCTTACCTGGGCAGATGTCGGCTTCCGCGAGAATTATTTTGCCGACCTTGCACTCAGCGGCCGGTTCAGCAGTATCGCAAAGAATTACTCGCCCGAGGAGCTGCACACAGCGACGCCGGAGCTGACGAACATCGGCAGCTACGAAAAATGCTGGCGGCAGCAGGACGGCCATTGGGTCATGGTGAAAAGCGGAACGCCGGAAGAACATTTCTCCGAGATTTTCACGGCGACGCTCGGCAAGCATCTCGGCTTTCTTATGGCGGAATATACACTGGACGGCACGTATGTCGTTTCAAAGGATTTCACGGAGGGCCGGCTGAATTTTGAGCCGATGGCAAATCTGGTGCAGGACAACGAGGACTATGACTACAACTATGATGTCCTGCAAAATCTAAATCCGTCGCTTCTGAAACCCTATCTGGATATCCTGTTTATGGACGCGCTGGTGTTCAACGTTGACCGCCATACGCAGAACTACGGTCTGCTCCGCTCCCGCGAAACGGGCGAAATTCTCTCGATGGCACCGAATTTTGACAACAACATGGCGCTGATCTCCAGAGGCTACGCAAGCGACCTGAGCAGAATTGCAAATCCACTCATCGGGCAGTTTCAGGAACTGCTACGAGAGAAAAGTATCCAATATCCTGTTCCGAAGCTGACAAAAAAGACTTTGGAAACCATCGTGAACGAGATCATGCCGGACGCGGAGATCCGCAGAGATTATGTTGTCCGGTTCGTCTGGCAGAATTATGAGCGCCTGTGCGCAATGTAAGCAGAAACCGAACCGACAGCACACTTCTAAATGTGTGCTGTCGGTTTTTTTGTGCGTCTTTTGTTGAACCTGCCGTACTCCATACGTATAAGAGAAGTACGGGAGGTAAAATACAATGCTAATTTCTATTGACCACGGGAACAAACAGGTAAAAACGATCCACCACGCGCCGTTCACATCGGGCTTGGTATGCAGCGAGGTACGGCCATTTGGCGGAGAAACGCTGACCTATCAGGGGCGGTATTATACGCTCACCGACCAGCGGATTCCATACCGCCGGGACAAGACGGAGGACGAGCGCTTCTTTGTGCTGACGCTTCTTGCGATTGCGTATGAGCTGGAAGCTGCGTCCTTCTACGGAGCTGGCCCAGTGCGGGTGCAGCTTGCGGTCGGCCTGCCGCCGGCGCATTACGGCGCGCAGCAGAAACGGTTTGCGGAATACTTTCTGAATCGAGGGACGGCCAGCTTCACGCTGCATGACAAGCAGTACGAGATTCTGATCGACGAGGTCAGCTGCTATCCGCAGTCGTATGCCGCAGCCATTACCGTATTCCAGACGCTGCAAAGCAGCCCCAGGGCGCTTATCATTGATATTGGCGGCTTCACAGCGGATTATTTGCTGCTTCGGAACGGAGAGGGTGACCTGAGCGTCTGCGATTCGCTGGAGAACGGCGTGATCCTGCTCTACAACCGGATCAAATCGCGTGTCGCTGCCGAACAGGACTTGCTGCTGGATGAGACGGAGATCGACGCGATCCTGCTCGGCAGGGACAGCGGACAGTCTGATGCAGTATCGCAGATCGTGCGGCAGCAGGCACAGGAATTTGTCAGTGACCTGCTCAGTTCACTGCGGGAGCGGATGCTGGAATTGAAAAGCGGGAAGGTAATCTTCACTGGCGGTGGGGCCGTTCTGCTCCGGCAGCAAATCGAAGCGTCGGACAAGGTGCGAGGGCCTGTTTTTATTGAGGACATCGCCGCAAATGTGAAAGGCTATCAGCTGCTCTATCAGGCGGAACGGATCGGTAGACACAATGGATATTAAAAAAGACCCCGGAAAATTCACGATCCGCTTCTGCATGGCCGACCCAAGACAAAAGCGGGCCGTCGAGGAATTGAACGCCCAAGGACGCCTGAAAGCACAGTTTCTGACAAACGCGATTCTGCATTACGTTGGAATCGAAAACAACGGCGGCGCACCCTCGCGGGCCGAGCTTGAAACGATCGTCCGTTCCATACTGGAAAATATTCCACGGTCAAGCCAGGCGGTTGGAGCGCCAGCAGAAAGCAAGGTGTGCGCCAATGCGGCACCGAATACATTCTTAACAGAAGAAAACCTCAATACGATTGCGGGCACGCTGAAAGCGTTCCGCAAATAATGTCAGCTACAGAATCTCCACAGAAGATTTGCAGATCTTCTGTGGAGTTTTTTATAAGTACACCAGCGCAGTGGGTAAACGGACATTTTAAGACTATTATAAAGTATGATTGCCTCCGACAGTATAAAAATCAAGATAATATGAATTTATAAAGGTATATCTACCTCTATACATTTCTGTATCATTTTAAACGTGCCAGTTAAAATATAAGTAGCATTTTTTAGAAGCTGAGGTGGCGTATGTCCGTATCGTACAAAGTAATTGGCCGGCATATTCAAGAAGCGAGAAAACGAATGAAATTGACACAACGGGAAATCGCAGAAAAACTGAATATGTCTGATACGTATTACGGAAAGATCGAGCGCGGTGAATGCCGCACAAATTTGGAACGCCTGGCTCAGATCAGTGTGCTGCTGAATGTCCCGTTGGAGGATCTGATCAGCGGCTGCATGGAGAATGCTGTGCCGAGCAATGCGGACAATCCGCAAAAGCTCAGTCTTGCCAGGCAGTTTTCAGAAATTGCCTACGGCTGCTCGGAGAAAAGCCGCAACCTTATGCTGCGTGTATGTAGAGACATTGCGCAGGCTGACAGAGAATAAAATACAGATTCCCCATTGCCCGTTCGTTTGAGCGGGCATTTGCTTTTCACAGCGGTGCGGTCAACGATGGAAAAGCGATCATATCCAGCAAAGTCCGGAGGCGTAAACACAGACCGTGAGCAATGATCCCGCAAATACCAGCTTCTCCGTATATATCCGCTGTTATAGCATCTATGACTCTCAGGCTCCGCCGCATCGAATCTTTCCACGGTGCAGAAATCCCCCGTATCCGTCTGTTTTGTCCGAACAACAGAACAGATCAATACGGAGGATGCTATGCAATATAGAAACAGCGGAGCAAGCGAAGAACATGTGATTCAGAACCAGTTTACCGCATATTTGCTGGTGGCGCTGCGGCGAAGAAAGAGCGCGTTTCTTTCCCGCCGCGATAGCCACCAGCAGCATGAACAGCCTATAAAATCAAGCGACAATGTGTTTGCGTCCACTTATGACATGGAAGACGCAGTATGCAGGGCGCTTGATCTGCAGACCGAATATGCCGCACTGATGCGACTTCTGGAAAAGCTTCAGGAGCGCGACAGACTGATATTTCTTTCCAGAGCGTTGGAAGAACGCTCATTTGCAGAGTTGGCCGACGAATTTCATATAGGCTATAAAGGAGTAGCCGCGATTTATTACCGCACGATCCAGCGAATCAAAAAAGAAATGGAGGAACGATAATGAATTTCCTGGAACTGCTGATCTGTGCCAAAGCCGGAGACAACGAAGCTGCTGAACGCATCCTGACGATGTATCAGCCTATTTTGGTGAAGGAATCTGTTCTTGACGGAGCGCTCGATGAAGATCTGTATCAGGAGCTTTGTCTGCAGCTTTTCCTTTGCATTCGGAAATTCCGTATTTAATCATGTCTAAACAGGAAGGATGCCTCTTTTTTGGCATCCTTCTTTTCATATAACAGATACGCAAATAGAATCCACCCAGCCATAACACCTGGCGGTAATATGTGAATGGTGGATAAATGCTCCGAAAACTTTTCCCAAAGTGTAGCACTTTGAAACCAGACAAGTTCCATGACTTTCGCATTATTTCACTCATATTATACAGCATGGCAGAAAATTGTCAATCTGATTCCCGCTCATTTTCAAGTAAGACGATAAAAAATTATTGGATTGACAAATGATCGTTCGTCAATTTGGGGGAATTTACTGGTTTCGTAGTTTGCAAAAAAGTCGATTCGCCGTCAGCATTCTGGTAACAGCATTTTATTGGGGAGGAGGATTCTCTTGTCAAACACAGGCGAGAACATCTATGAGCGTCGGGATGGACGCTGGGAGGGCCGTTATATCTGCGGCAGGAAGCCGGATGGGCGCGCGCAATATGTATCCGTTTACGGGCGGAGCTGCTCAGACGTTCGGAATAAGATCCGCGAACGGCTTCGGGCATGTGCGCCGGAGCCTGCGCCGCGCAGCACCGGGGCATCCGTTTTGACGGTAAATCAGCTTTTTGAATCGTTTCTAAGTCATGCGGATGTGAAGCCGTCCACGTATGCCCGCTATAAAACCGTCATTGACCTTCACATTCTTCCAAAGCTCGGCAAGCGACGTGTCGCAGGTTTGACGGCGAAAGAACTTTCTGGGTATCTAGCTGAGAAACGGAAGTGTGGAAATCTGCGCACCGGCGGCCCGCTCTCTGAAAAGAGTGTACGAGATCTGGCTGTACTGCTTAAAAGTGCGCTCCGCTTTGCGCAGAAAGAGTTCCACATTTACACGGATGCGCTGAATATGCCGCTGCCGTCATGCAAACAAAAGCGTGTGCGCGTCTTTTCAGATCAGGAGGTGCAGTTGATGGCAAGGGAGATTCAAGATGTGTCCAATCAAAAGAACGCCGGCATTCTGCTGGCCTTGTGCGCCGGGATGCGGATCGGCGAGATCTGTGCGCTGAAGGTATCTGATATCGACTTTTTAGCCGGTACGATAGACATTTCACGCGCCGTGCAGCGAGTTCAGGCGAGCAAGAAAACGGAACTGCTGGTGCAAACGCCGAAAAGCGACGCTTCGGAGCGCGTGATCCCGCTCCCATCGGACCTGCTTTCTCACCTCAAAACGGCAGTCCGGGGATTGCCTGAAAATGCGTATGTTCTGACTGGCCGAGCGGATAAGCCGATGGAACCGCGTACGCTTCGCTACTATTTCAGCGGTTTCCTGAAGCGGTGCAATATCCGGTACCGAAATTTTCATGTGCTGCGGCACACGTTCGCAACACGCTGCATCGAGACAGGCATGGATGTCAAGAGCCTGAGTGAGCTGTTGGGCCATGCGGACGTTCGCACCACTCTAAAGTTGTATGTGCATCCATCTTTGGAATCCAAGCGGCGTGCAATTCAAAAAATCGCACTTCTGGATATTTGTTCGTAAAGTTTATTCGCCGTCAAGCATTCTGGTCAGTGCGCCGAAGGCCACTGAAATTACGGAGAAAGTCAACCGATAATCCCTGAGTGCTACACTTTGGGAAATGCGAATGCCGTGTTTTCTATTTTAGTAGGGCACGGTGAGCAAAGTGTAATACTGTTCAATTTTACAATTTCATATCGTTGGTTTTTGTTTGCTGAGGATGTGTAATCACAGGTCGCGGCCATGTTTGGACTGAGCTTGTGATGAAAGAGGAAGGCTGTGCGCATTGGGAGTGTGCGCGGCTGCTCGCCCGGAGCCGTAAGGATGAGCAAGATTCCAAAGTGATCTGAGGGAAAGCGTAAGACAGCGCTTGTTCGCAGGTCATGTGGCCGAAAGGCCGCCATTGTGGGGTTTCCCATGAGAAGGTAGGAATCAGAGCGCGGATGCGATCTGCATCCATAGTCCGAGTCGGAAGAATCGCTATTCTCACTGCATGGGATGCTGTCTGTTTTATGATCCCGCGATGTGCAGGAGGTAAACAAAAACGTATGGTAAGCGGCACGATGATCTGCTTATCGTACTTGGCACGGGCGTCAATTTGTTTCTCCATTACGGAACAAATGGCGCTTTTTTGTATGTGCCAAATCCAGATTATCCTACTACGGGGATGGTATGCGAAAAAGTACGATAGGAGGAGCATCATGCACGACGAACAGCAACGCCAGCCGGACGCGCGTACCCAGCAGGTTCTGGGCCGCGTCAGACGCATCATCATCAAAAAGAACACCCAGTTTATTCTCGACCACCAGCACGACAGCCTTGCGGCGCTGTCATTGTACCTGCGGGACTGCATGGAGGACATCGGCCATCCGCCCGCGCGGGTAGAGGTCATCGGCGGAGATTTCCTTGAATACCGCTTTGGCTCGTGGCAAAAGGCGCTGCGCAGTGTCTACGACGGCAAAGCCGCCGAATTCCTGAAAAATCCCCCGTCGTTTGCGAACCGGAAGATCGTGCGTGACCTCTGCGCGGCAGCGGGGGTGCGGCTATGAAGGACAAGCCGTTTTATTATCAGGATAACCGGGCGCTGCACGAACGGAAAATGAACGAGGCTGCGCGGTTGGAGATATCCCGCCGGAACATTGAATTCATACTGGAGCACCAGAAGGATTCGGCGGCAGAGCTTGCCAACTACCTGCGGCGATGTCAGGCAGAGCTGGGGCACGTCCCGGCGCAGTCGGAAGTCCTCGGCGGCGATCTGCTGGCCCTTCGCTTCGGCTCGTGGGTCAACGCGCTGGCATACAGCGGCTTTCCGGTCAGCACTGGCCCGGCCGTGAGCAATTTCCCGCTGGAACGGACAGCGCTGTTCCAGGCGGAGTACGAACGCCAGTCCGCGCTGCACGCGCAGGCGAAAAAAGACCGTAAAAAAGCGGTCGAAGCCGCTCGGCGCGAACAGAAGTCCGAGAAAAAGCGCGCGGCAAAGGCCGCCGAAGTGCAAACATAGATTTTCTTTCAAAGAATATGAAATCTATTTGGAGAAAGGAAATCACAGGATGAAAAAACGGAAGACCCCCATTCAAGGAAAAGGCCGCCGGTTCCGGGCTGACCTCTGGCTGGATGAAAAAATCACCGGGCGGACGCTGAATGCGCTGCAGATGCGCGGCATCAAGTTCCCCGATGGCTGGAATCCCCGGAAAACGCCGGAGTTCAAGCAGGAATACCAACTCCAGCTGACGCAGTTCCGTCAGCAGCAGGCGGCAAAGAAAACTGCGAAAAAGGAAACGCAGCAGGCAGCGCAGAAGCAGGCGGAATCGCCTGCGGCCGCGCCGGAAACAGCGCTGCCCCAATAATAATGTATGCCAATCTGAAACGGACAGATTTGCAGATAGATGTGTGTCTCATCCCCCTGAGATTCGCTTCATTGTGCGTCACAGACGCAAGGCCCCGGCTCTGCGCGGGAACACAGAGCCGGGGAACCCCCTTTCGCATATCCGACAATATTGGTGTTTACAGCATCCGGCTGTGACATAGACCCGATGCAGAGCTGTTCCTCGGCTGCATTAAGGAGTACGTGAGGAACGAAAATATCTGCAATAGGAAAGGAGTTTCTGATTATGAAACGAACTGGCAGAATTTTAGCGCTTGTGCTGGCACTGGCAATGCTGTTCTCCGTAACAGTATTCGCTGACTGGACAGTCTACGGTGGCAACGATAACCACAATAGTGTGGTTACTGAAGCCCCCACCAGCACATCCCCCACAGTGAAGGAAATCAACCTTTTGAACTCCGGCTCCGGCTGGGACGGCGTTGACAATGTTCCGGTCATGAGTACCATCGGCTCGACGACCTATGCGTTTGTCATGTACGACGGTCATGCAGCAGGCGCTACGCTTGCCCGTATCAACTGCAACAATGTGATTGCGGGTACGGAAACCAGCGCATACAACCTCAAAATCAACGATTCCAAGACCTTCCAGCTTGCAACTCCGCTGCTGACGAAGGGTACGGCTGCTGATGGCTCCGGCGATGCGATTTATGTTGCATCCACGTCCGCTGCCGAGCGGCTGGCCGCTCTGAACGACGACGCATGGACTGTTTCCGGCGGCTCCAAATCCGGCAGCAACGCTGTTGTCCCCACGTCCACGACCAACACGACTGTGACCCTGCAGCAGACTGGCGTTGACTTCAATTCGGACGACACGCTGCGTCTGTCCCTCGGTGTCTATCTTGGCACCAGCTCGGCTGCCCGTGCCAACGTGAAGGTTCGCGCCTATATCAATGGTACGAAGCTCAATGTGATCAACAACAGCACCTCCACAACGACGGCGGTCGATGAAGTTGTCTTCACAATGAGCGACGCTCCGACGGAGGATACGACCAACAATAACGGCTACTATCACTACTACAACGTCAACCTCGCTGACACGACGGGCCTGACGCTGAGCAGCAACAGCACGGTCAAATTTGAGGTGGAAATCGTCAGCGTGAACAGCAGCGTCAGCGGCCTGAAGATTCAGGATCCCAGCGTTCTGCGCAATGGCGGCTCCATCGCCCGTATTACCAATCTGTATACGACCCCGACGCTCGACGGCACGTTCCAGCCGACAGTGGACGGTGCGACGCTGAAGGTCACGCAGCAGATCAACACGCCGATCACCACGGACGGCACCTACATCTACTACGGCTCCTGGAGCGGCAATAGTGCTGGTCACTATTACCAAACCAAAATCAGCGATGGCACCACCAAGGTGTTCACCCCGGATGCGTATGGCTTCTACTGGGCCGGTGCTGTCTCTGATGGCACGAATGTCTACTTCGGCGGCGACAACGGCAAGCTTTACTGGCGGTCGATTAACGCATTTGACACGACCGGTGGTTATTACGACCTCAAGCTGGAAGAAAGCGAGGCCGGTAATGTCCGCTCCTCGATCATGCTAGACGATGGATATCTGTACTTTACGTCGCAGGGCGGCTTCGTGTGGTGCTGCCTCTTTGATCCTGGCTCTAATCAGCTGGCGGTAGAATGGTCCCTGGATATTGGTGTCAAGTCCACCTCCACCCCGACGAAGGTCGGCAACCGTCTCTATGTCGGCGTTTATCCGGGCTTCAACAACGGCGCGCTCTTCTGCGTGAATACGTTAACGCAGGAATTCGACGAGGTCATCCCCTACAATGCGAGCGTGAACAACCAGATGCCGATTCAGAGTTCTATTGTTGTAAAGGGCGACGGCACCGGCACGGACTACCTCTATTTCAACACCAATTCTGGCTCGGGCGCTGGTGTCTGCTATAAGTTTGACGGCACGACCGGCACGCAGGTCTGGACAACTGATGCAGATACCTATGCGTTGGGCGGCATGGCGATCGACAATGGCTACGCCGTGTTCGGCAACGACTACAACCATCTGTATGTTGTCCATGATCCGGCATAAAGCATTAGAAACCAAATCCTTAATTAACATTGCAACAGCATAATGTGGCCGGACATCGGCCGTCGTTTGCACGCCTTCGCTGACAGACAGGCGTTCGGTGTCCGGCCATTTTGCTGCCCATGCTTCCTGCGGCGCTGTGCCGCGGGAAACATGGGATACGAAAGAAGACGGAGGAAGGTGAAGAAAATCAAAAAGCAAAGAATAATTGGTCTTCTTTTGATTTTATGCCTGTTTATATCATCGCTGTCACTCCTGGCTTTTGCCGCGGAACCGACAAAGCAGCAGATTCTTGTGGTGGTTGATCTCAGCGATTATCAGGGAGACATAACCGGAGCGATTAAGCTCGGAAACAGTGAAGTGGAGTTAACCGCTGGTCAGAGAAATGAGTTCCTGATTCCGCGTGCAGGATTTTCGACGAGCAGTGTAACGTTAACGGATTTCCCGGCAGGGGAACAGACGGAGAATTACAACTGCTGGACTGTAAGTGGTCTGGCCGAAGGTTTTACCAGATTCAGTTCTTCGGATCATACTTATAGTATCCATGCAATGACGACAATGGATCGCCCTGTCATAACAATGCAGGGCAATACATTAACCTTTGTATCCGGTACTCGGTTGTCCATTCTCAGACGAAAAGACACCAGTTGGGGCGGCGGAACGACCGTAACCATTTCACCCAAAGCCCCAGCCAAGGTCGACAACGTTTCCGCGGTATCCAGCGATGAATCAAAGGGTACCGCTGGTGTTATGTATAAAAAGGGAAGCACCTATGGCGTTCTCGCAAAATCAGCCGCTGGATATGCTTTTGACTATTGGCTGCGGGACAATGCAGAAGACACGGCTGCAAACCACCTGCGGGAAAATCCATATATGGTTGAGACAACGGAAGCGGCTTCATTTGTTGCGTACTTCCGGGAGCCATATCATGTAACGGTTCGTGCGGAAATTTCATCGGCCGGTACACAGACTGCCGAATATGTCAATTCCCAAAACGGTGCAGACCAGTGGAGACTTTCTGCAACACCTGCGGATGGATATGAGTTTGATCATTGGTCTCTGAATGACACCCTCATTTCATCGGAAAATCCATATACGGTCAATGTAACAGAAAACACGGAGTTTACGGCTCATTACCGTCTGGCAACCCTTGACTTGCTGGATGGTGCTTATTTAGAGAGCTCTGTTTTCGGCGTAGGTAGCATCAATCCCAGTTGGGGCGGAAAGCGGGATGTTATGGCACCGTATGTTGGCACAAGAGCGACGCTCTATGTGCCGTTTACTGTGTCCGCGGCGATACCAATGCCGAAACTGCAGGTGGATGTCTATACTGCATCCGGAACGCTTGTGACAAGCGAGACCGTAGGAACAAAAAATACCTTGCGCGCTGGCAATAATAATACGGCATATATTATGATCGATTCGGTCCCCAATACCAGTGCGTTGAAGGTGCGGGCGACGCTGCGCACGACGGCCGGCACACTGGATCCGGTGGAAAAGACCTATGAGATCGCGGTAAACAACAATGTGGCAGCAAACGACAATTATGTCTATCTGACCACACCGAAATACAATCAGGACGATCAGGGTAATGCCGAAGATTCCGGCCCAAACATTGCAGGCGTTTATACACGCGTGAATGCAGTGACGAAGGAGCTGGAAGCGTATTTCTACGGCAAGAACGGCCTTTACACATGGGACGAGACTGGCACGTTGGATCTCAAGAGCATGGATAGCGGTCTGCCGACTATGATCCCGAAGATGGCGTACAAAGGCGTGATCGCGGTCGGACCGGATGGCGACGATGGCTTGATTGCTGCGGTTGATACGCTTCCATTCAAAATCGACAGGGTTTCTACGCCCGGCTACGATACGGACAACGGAACCGGTACGCCCATGGGCAACGAGTTCCTCTATCGCTGGGACAGCGAGCAGGAGACATGGACCATGATCCCGGACTCTTGCTTCTCGATGTATGTAAAGGACAACGAAGAAAAATGGAACTTTGCGGATCCGCGGAGCTCCGGTACGGCGGTTCTGATCCTGTCCGGCACGGATATCTGGCAGAATCTGTACCATTGGAACGGCACAGCATGGAGCACGCATGGCTACAGCTTCAATTCCTTTGCACAGTTTTCTGCAGCTGACGCATGGGCCGGCTCTGAAAACGGCCTGTATCATTATGACGGCTCCGCATGGGAGTCCGTCACAACAGCGTCCGCGCAGATCGTCAGCCAGTCCCCCGGCTATCTGCTGCTGAAGACCGGCGCCTATACCTACCAGCGCTTCAGCACAGAGAGCAAAACAGCAGAGGATCTGCCGTCACTGACCGATATGCCAAGGCTCGATGTGAGCTACACTGGCATGGCGTTTGACCAATTTGGTGAGGTGTATGCATTCTTCGGTGGTCGTGCGTTTCAGAACTATGCAGATACCGACACGTTCAAGCTTGTAAACGGGCAGTGGCAGCTGCAGCAGATCAGCGCCTATACTGCGCCGAATGAACCGGGCAATAACAGGAAGATGCGCCCGGCTGGTGTTAGCTCCGGCACGGCTCCCCTTTCCGGTCTCAGCTTCCTCTATGGTTCGCGTGGTGCCGGTGCGCTCTATATGTACGCCACGCAGCAGGGTACGATCACCTTTGATGCCAACGGCGGCAAACTGAGCAGCAGCACAGCGCTGACCGGCACGGTACACGATGAGATCGACGAGAGCAAGGTGCCGAGCGCATCCTACTCCGGAAAGTCGTTCATGGGCTGGTACTACACCAAGGACGGCTCCGGCGAAAAGTGGGATCCGACCACGGCGCGCATGCCTTACGGCGAGGTCACGCTGTACGCGTTCTGGGGCGACGGCAATGACCTGACCTACCACAGAGAAGCGGCGCTCAAGAGCCTGAAAAAGCAGTTCGACAAGTACACGGAATCGGACTACTCCGCTGAAAAGTGGCAGAAGCTCGTGGCTGCTTACGAACAGGGCATTGAGGACATCAACAACGCTGGCCCCGCAGAGGGCGAGTATCCCGAAAACAACATTATCGACGCGCTCAACAAGGCACTGGCGGCCATGCAGGCCATCACACCGGATCGCGTTGGCAAGATCGACGTTGTTGTTTCCATGGATGCACAGACGCTGACGCTTGGCTACTTCATTAAGCCCACCATTGTTACGGTGGATAAGAACACGCCGGCAAGTGTCGTCATCAGCGATCTGATCATCGAAACCCTGAAGGAGAAATACGGTGATATCGGCTGGGAGCCGTACCAGACCTATCACGAAAGCGAACCGGACAAGACATGCGCCTATATGCACACCGGTACGCTGACGGACAGCTTCTATCTGGCACAGGTTTACTGGCCCGGTCAGGAAAACGCATTTGTTCCGAAATACATCACGGATTCCGCAGGCGCGATTGACTACAATAAGTACAATACCGGCAACTATCTCGGTGAGTTCGATTATCACCAGATGTCCGGCTGGATGTACTCCATCAGCAATGTCAATGACAGCGATCTGCCCTCCTTCCCGGGTGTCGGTGCAGCCAACTGGCAGATGTCCGATGGCGATGTCATGCGCTGGCAGTTCACGGTTTGGGGATACGGCGCCGACCTGAATGCTGATAACTCTGCATGGGGTCAGCCCAGTATCACTGGCGACAGCGGCGACAAGACAGAGCTGACGGTTATGATTGCGGAACTGCGTCAGACCTACGGAGATGACTTGCTGGGAAGCAATGAGACGTATCTGGATGTGTTTGACAATACGCTCTGCGACCCGTTAGCAAATACCGAAAAGCTCAAAGCCGCAGTTGCCAAGCGCGCTCAGATTGAAGAAGAACTTGCAGATGCTTATGCCGCGAAGAAGGCAAATCAGGCAATCGAGGATATTGGCTTGCCTGAAAATGTCACGCTTGAGAGCAAGGCCGCCATTGAAGCCGCCCGTGCAGCATATGATGCACTGACGGACGCGCAGAAGGAGATCTTCCAGAAGAAGTATCCTGAAGCACTGGCAAATCTGGAAGCAGCTGAAGCACGCTATGAGGAACTGAAGCAGCAGGCAGAGCAGGAAGAGATCGACAAGGCTGCGGCACAGGAAGTTATCAAGCTGATTGATGATATCGGCGGTGTTGATTCTGTTACAAGCAGCAGCGGCCCGAAGATTGAAAAGGCACGCAAGGCTTATGACGCGCTGACCGATGCGCAGAAGGCACTTGTCACCAACTATGATGTCCTTCTCGCTTGCGAAAAGGCATACGCTGATCTTCCGAATCCGCCTACGCCGCCTACACCTCCCACTCCGTCGAAGCCCACCACACCGAGCAAGCCGAAGGACGACAAGCCTACCACGGGTGCCTCGTTCACGGATGTCCCGGCTGGCAGCTGGTATGAAGATGCTGTGAATTATGTCTCTGAAAAGGGCCTCATGAACGGCACCTCCAAGAACGGCTTCAGCCCGAATGCCACCACCACGCGCGGCATGATCGTCACGATCCTTGCCCGTGTCGAGGGTGTCAACACGAGCGGCACGCCGTGGTATGCGGCAGGCCAGAAGTGGGCGATGGACAACGGCATTTCCGACGGCACGAACATGGTCGGCGAGGTCACGCGTGAGCAGCTGGCGGCTATCCTGTATCGCTACGCAAAGCTCAAGGGCTACGACACCTCCAAGTCCAACAAGCTGGATAGCTTCAAGGATGCGGACAAGGTTTCGTCCTGGGCCGTGGAAGCAATGCAGTGGGCCAACGCAGAGGGCCTGATCAACGGCAAGGGCAACAGCATGCTCGACCCGCAGGGTAAGGCCACCCGCGCAGAAACCGCCGCAATCCTCATGCGGTTCATGGAAAATATCGCAAAATGAAATACGCAATCCAACGTTCTGAACTGAATATTGGATAACCACCCAAGCTGGGCGGTTCCACGCCGTTTTTTCGGCGTGGAACCGTGCGGCTTATTCGTGCGTTTAAGAGAAGTTTTGAACATACGAATAAACTGCACAAAAAGCAGACTTTTTGAAGGGGGAAGCCCTTTTCCCGGAGGGCGAACACACATGAAAAAATTTCTTGAAAGGTTCCCATGGGCGCAGCAGGCAGGCTGCGGCGTGCTCATCTGCGCGCTGCTGCTGAGTATCTGTCTGCCGCTCATGGGTATGCGGTCGGTCGCACCGGAAAATCCAATTCTGGACGCTGCGCCGCAGGAGATCACCGTCCTGCAAGCAGGACAAGCGCCCGGCCACGCCGGAAACGGCGAAGCCGAAAGCACCGGCGCAGCCGGTTCGGGCGGCAGCACCGACAGCAAGCTGACCGGCGAGCAGGAGCAGCCAGACCCGGAGGAAACGGAAAACCAGACGGAGCAGGGACAGGACACCCAGCCGGAGCAGCAGCCGGAATCGAAGCCCCAGCAGGAAGTCCTTGCCGACGCTTCCATCGGTACAAACACGGATTCCAACAAGGGTGACGAGGGTGAAGAAGCCGGAAACACCGGCGAGACAGACGAAAACCTGCCGGAAACGGAGCTGGATCTCGGCGCGGTGCTGACGTGGTACAAGTACGGTTCGCAGGCAAGCTCCATGGTCTGCGCGCCGGGAGAATCTGTCGGCAAGCGCGTGCTGCTTGCCCAGCTGGACGGCAGCAGACTGCGCTATGACGTTGATCTCACCGGACTCGACGCAGACGACGCGGAGATCACCGGTGTGCAGGTCGCTGCGGGCAATGGCGTACCGCAGGATGCGGATATGCGCGGCGTGCTGGACATGACGCTGCCGGACGGCGCAGAATACCAGAACTATATCCTGACTGTGCAGGCCCATGCGGTGCAGAAGAACCAGAAGGGCGAAACCGTGGAGACAGACGTGAACTTCGCGTTTGTACTTCGCTTAGAAAGCGGCATTGATCTCGATTTACAGCTCACATGGCAGCCCAATGGTCAGGCCACCTGTCCGGCCAACGGCTCTGTCAGCCGCACGGTCAAGAGCGACACGCTGACAGAGGGGAAATTTGCATACGCGCTGACCTTCCTCGGCGAAAATGCGGACGACGCAGTCATCCGCACGGCGGAATACTGGGCGACGGACGGTGAGCGCGGCGCGCTCTCGGAGTCCGGCGAGATCCAAATGGCCGCGGCAGACGGCAAGGACACGGAAACCTATTATTTCGCCGTGACCGCCGAGGTGCTGGGGCAGACGATCAGCTATACATTCGTCGTGACGTATGAGGATGGCCTAGACCTCCAGCTGCAGTTCACATGGTACGAGAAATCCGTCACAGCGCAGCAGATTCTCTGCGATGCAGACAAGCGTGCGGCGCTGACCATCAAGCATAACCAGATCAATAACAGCGAGCTTCTGTATAAGCTCGGTCTGACCGGCAGAAGCGCGGAGGATGCGCAGATCACAAGCGCCAGCTTCAACGGAGCGTCCATGAGCACGGACAGCGGTTCTGTACAGATGGAATCTGCCGAAAACGGCGCGAGCTATACCGTTCTCGTGACCGCAGCGGTCAAGGAACGCACGGTGAACTTCACAATTACGATCCGCTACCAGAGCGACGTGAGCATGGAGATGTCCTACACGGTCATGGAGAACGGCGCGGCAAAGCCCTGCGTGCTGACGTGTGAGAATAAGAAAACTGTCAACGCGGAGCCAGTCTATGACGATCAGCTGACGGAAGGACTGCTCACCTACACATTCGCAATCCGTGGTGAAGAAGCGGCAGATGTGACCATCCAGTCTGTCCGCTGCTACCAGACCGGCAGCTTTCAGACAATCACGCTCCCATCCCCCAGCGGCAGCGTGACGCTGCTGTTGGACGGCGACAGAACCGGCGACAACACATTCACGGTCACGGCCGCCAGTTCGGGTGGCGAAAGCTATACGTTCATTTTTAGCATTCCGTACAAACATCGCGGCGAAAACAAGGTCAAAATCCAGACCAACCTGCATGACGGCGACACCGTCACCAACGGGCAGGAGGTCAACCTGACCGTTGAAGCATGGACGGAGGATGCCCAGGGAAACCGCGTCAGCCATATCCTTGCCACTGGCACGGAAACAAAGCTGACCGTCCAGCTGGACGGCAAAACCGTGCAGTTTGAAAGCAGCTCCGGCTATGTGCAGCAGTATCTGCTTGTTCCGGAGAATCTGGATGTGGGCGACCGGAATGAACATGAGCTGTATATCTACGCCGAGGATGAAAAGGGCAACTTCGGTGAGCTGCGCCTGAAGCTCATCGGCAAACGCACCGAAGAAGGTCAGAAGATCGGCACGGCCAGCATCTATATTGACATGAGCGTGCTGGGGCTTGGTGTCCGCGGACCAATCAGCTACGATGTGCTGTCCAAGGAGCCGATTTCCTACGCAGTTGCCAAGGCTGTGTGGGATTATGACGCGGGCGACCCGTTCGGCACAGCAGCGTCAAGCTTCCACTGGCCGGCCAGCCGCTGCTCCTACAGCGGCACGCTGGATACCGGCTTCTATCTGGAAACCATGGACGACGGTTCCGGCCTTGGCAGCCGCGCGAATGCACTCAGCGGGAACTGGAGCCAGTTCGGCAGTACAGAGGACGAAATCCTCGCCGGGATCGACAGCCATTTCGGCGCGGGCAGCAATGAGGCAATCCTCTGGCGCTGCATCTACCGCAACGGCATCCCGCTATCCAGTACAAGCACCGGCATCGGTGAGTTTGATTACACAATGGGTTCCGGCTGGATGTACTCCATCGGCGGTGCGGACTTCTACCCCGGTTCGCCCATGTCCGGCTATTACCTGCAGGACGGTGATACGCTGACGCTCCGCTACACACTGGCCTACGGCTGGGATGTCGGTACAGGTGAGAGCGGCTACGGCAATAACGTGGGCTACTGCATTACCTGCATGAACGGCAGCTGGTCCGTTCATCACAGCTACGAGACGGTCACGGTGGAGGATGGTACGACAAAGTACGTCTGCCGCAGCTGCGGTATGGTCGAGGGCTGCCCGCATGAAAACAAGGAATATCAGGATCAGGGCGGCGGAATGTGCGTGCAGGTCTGTAAAGATTGCGGCGAGAAGATCGGCGTGCCGCGTGCACATGAGCTGGAATATACCGCAGACGAGGGTGCAGATACGCATACCGCGAAGTGCAGGAACTGTGACTTTACGGAACAGTCCCCGCACGAGTGGACAGAGCTGACCGACACAGCGACCTGCACCGAAGCGGGCGTGAAAACCTCCAAGTGTGAGATCTGCGATGCGCAGAAGGAAGAAGAATCCCCCGCGGCCGGGCATAAGCCGCAGAACGTGTGGATCGTCGATGATGACCATAAGCACCACTATCAGGAATGCCAGATCTGCGGCGAAAAGCTGGAGGACACCGTAGGCGTGCACAACTATGTCCCGTATGGCGGCGATTGGCAGTGCAGCGTCTGCGGCCAGATACACGGCTTTGACTGCGACGGTACGCTGATACCGGATGCATCACGGTCTACCTGCTCGCACTTGATCGGCTACTGCTCAGACTGTGGCCTGGAACTGGAGAAGATCGGTTCAGAGGGCGAGTTTACAGACTATCATACGTTCAGCGCGGGCGTCTGCACGGTTTGCGGCACGCCAGACCCGAACTACAAGCCGCCGACACCTGACCCCGATCCGGGCGAAGGTGGAGACACTGGCGGTGGCGGTGACACCGGTGGCGGCGGCGACGGCGGAGACACCGGCGGTGGAGATGACGGCGGGGACACCGGCGGTGGAGATGACGGCGGAGGAGACTCCGGCGGAGATCTGTAAGGAACATCATAAAAGAAAGAAATAACGATAGGAGCAGATTTATGAATACAAAGATCAATGAGATTTTACAGGAGATCGAGTCCGTCATCGTCGGCAAAAATGAAATTGTCGAGAAAATTCTAATGGCAATTCTGGCGCAGGGCCACGTTCTCATGGAGGACGTGCCCGGCGTCGGCAAGACCACGACAGCCATGGCCTTTGCAAAGGTTCTGGGCTTGGAGACGCGCCGTGTGCAGTTCACGTCGGACACCGTGCCGTCAGACATCATCGGCTTCTCGGTCTATGACAAAAAGGTGGACGAGTTTGTCTACAAGCCCGGCGCGATCATGACGAATCTGCTGCTGGCGGACGAAATTAACCGCACCTCCAGCAAGACGCAGTCCGCGCTGCTGGAGGCCATGGAGGAGCACAAGGTCACGGTGGACGGCAGGACGTATGCCCTGCCTGACCCGTTTATCGTCCTCGCCACGCAGAACCCGGTGGGTTCTGCCGGTACGACGATGCTCCCCAATTCCCAGCTTGACCGTTTCCTCATCCGCGTCAGCATGGGCTACCCCGACCATAAGAGCAGCGTTAATATTCTCCGTGACCGCCATGTAGATAACCCGCTGGATCGGGCGTATGCGGTGGTCAACAAGGAAGAACTGCTGGGACTGGTGCAGGACGTGCGCAAAGTGGATATGCGCGACGCCGTTCTGGACTATGTGACCACGCTCGTGGAAAAGACCCGCACCCATCCGCAGGTCGCGCTCGGCGTCAGCCCGCGCGGCGCGCTGGCGGTCTGCCGGATGGCGAAGGCATATGCGTATCTCAATGGCCGTGACTTTGTGATGCCGGAGGACGTCGCGGCAATCTTCCCGGATGTCTGTGCCCACCGTCTGATGCTGAACAGCAAGGCCCGCATGATGGAGGAAAAGCCGGAATCCGTTCTGGCCGAAATCCTCAAAACAACGGATATGCCGGTGCTGAAAAAATGAAGATAGTACGAAAAATTGTCTGGCTGCTGCTGACGCTGGGGCTTCTCATCCTTGCCGTCCAGACAGCCAGCCCCATCGCGCTTGGCCTTGCCGCCTGCATGGTGCTGCTGCCGCTTTTGTGTCTGCCGGTCAATCTGTACGCGGCGAAAAAGCTGAGGCTGGCGGTCAGGCTGCCCGTGAATCTGCGCAAGAGTGAGAGCGGCGTGGCAGAGCTGACTGTGCAGAATCCAACATGGCTGCCGATTTGCCAGATTGCCTGCCGTGTGTGCCTGGAAAACCAGCTGAACGGCGAAACGCAGGTTGTAAACGTGAGCGGCGGCATCTGGCCGAAGGGCAGGCGGACAATGAAGATTTCTCTGCAAAGCCCGTGGGGCGGCAGAATCCGTTTGACCGTAGAATCCGCCCGTTTGTATGACTGCTTCGGTCTCATCGGCGTGAAAACACAGCTTGACGCGCACGGGGCCTGCGTCGTGCAGCCGGATACGTTTTTGCAGACGCTGGTGATCTCTCCTGCCGCGGCGCATATTGACGATACCGAGGATTATTCCAACGAGCGTCCCGGCTATGACCTTTCAGAGATGTTCCAGATCCGTGACTACGTTCCCGGCGACAGCCAGCGGCAGATTCACTGGAAACTCAGTCACAAGTATGGCAAGCTGATCGTCAAAGATCCGTCGCTGCCGATCACGCGCTCTGCCGCGGTATTCTGGGAGCGCACGGAAGAAAATCCAACGGCAGACAGAACGGATGCAGAAGCCGAGATCGTCGTTTCCGTTTGCCGGAATCTGCTTTCCCAGTCCGTCCAGTTTACGGTGGGATGGAACGAGGGCGATACAGGCCGCTGCGTGTTCCAGCAGATCCGGGATATGGACGACCTCATCGGCCTGCTGCCGCGCCTGTTTACGGCGAGGGCGGCCACGGGCGTCAGCGGCGCGTCGCTTCTCTTGCAGGAGGTGCCCGCCGGAAGCTGGTCGCATCTGATTTACGTTTCCGGTGAACAGCAGGCGGAAACGGAGCAGCTTTCGTCCATCGGGCGGCTGACCGCGCTTGTCTGCGGTGAGCAGTTCCATGAGAAAGATTACGCCGCGCAGCTCTCCGAGCTGGAACTGTAAGGAGGGCAGGCTATGAAGAACAAAAGAAATACCGGCCTGCGTGCCGGCGTTTACCAGGAAAGCAGCGATCAAAAAAGTACGCTCTTTGATCTGCTTGCCAGCATCCTGATTTTCCTCGCGCTTGCCGCGATTGGTTACACGATAAGCGGCTTTGCTGCAATGCTTTGGCTGCTGGGCGCAGGTATCCTGACCTGCATTGTTGCTGCGGTCATCCGGCATTTCCAAAAGGCGAAGCTGCTGTTCCCCATTCTGCTGGCGGCTTTGCTGCTCGTTGTTCTGTTCGCGCGGAACCCGCTGCTGAACGGCTTCGGCTCGGCGTGGAACACGCTGCGTGACCTTTGGGCGGCGGAAAAGGGCATTCTCCTGCCGCTTGCCGAAACGGACGGCTCCGGCCTTTGGCTGGCAGGAATCGTGGCGGGCATTCTGCTTGCGATGGTGAGTGTCGCGCTCTCTCGCGTACCGACATTGACAGCAGTTTTACTGGCGGCCTTGAGCGTAACGGCAGCATTCGTGCAGCCGGGCGTCATGCTCCTTGCCGCAGCAGCCATTGGTCTGCTGATGCTGACATGGCAGAAAAACAAAAACGCCGTCTCGGCGGCGAGCTTCCTGCTCGTGGGCGTGATCGTGGCAGGCGTAGCCGCAATTTCCCTGCAAACAGGCACAATGCAGAGCCTTTCGCAGAGCGCGAAGGATACTCTGCACCACTGGCGCTACGAAAAAGCGGAAGAAGTTCTGCCGGAAGGCGATCTGTCCGAACCGGTCGTGAAGACAGAAAGCACGGACACCCTCCTGTCCGTCACGGCGGATACGGCGCAGACGCTCTATCTGCGCGGCTTCGTCGGTGACAGCTACGAAAACGGCGTATGGTCTGCGCTGGACGCAGAAACCGCCGCAGAGGAAAAAGACCTCTTTTACTGGCTGCATCAGTCCGGCTTCTATCCGCAGAGCCAGTTGGCAACGGCTGCGCGGCTGATGGGCAATTATCAGTCCGGCAGCGTCAGTGTCCAGAACCTTGCCGGGTGCAGCCTGTATCGCTATGAGCCGTGTACGGTGCTGCCGGAACGCGCAGGCTTGACGAAAAACAAAATTCAGCCCTCTACGCTTGAAACAAACGGTCTGCGCGGTGAGCGCGGCTATTCCTACGAGACAGTTTCGGACGCACAGACGATTCTGCCGGAGCTTCTGGACTTTTTGCAAAATGACACGTCGGACGGCGTGAAATCGTACTTACAGATGGAAAGCGCGTACCGGGAATTTGTGTATTCCTACGCGCTGACCGTGCCTGCGGAGTTCCGCGCGCAGCTCGGCGCGGTGCTGGATCAATGCTGCGAAAGCTTCGGCCCGGCAGGCAGCCTGACGAAAGAGCAGGCGCAGACGGCTGCGCTGGCCTTTTTGGAGAGCTGCTTCGACGGAAGCGGTGATATCGCGCTGCCGCTGGCGGATACCGCGGACGGCACAACGTATCAGTACGCGACTGTTGCCGCGCTGGCGCTCCGCTATTACGGCATCCCTGCCCGCTATGTCGAGGGGTATACAGTAAAAACCACTGAGAATGAACCGACAAGCGTAGATGCAAGCGCCGCGGGCGCATGGGTCGAGGTGTATCAGGACGGCATCGGCTGGCTGCCGCTGGCGCTGACACCGGGCCTTGAAGACCTCTCCGCCGAGCAGACCGAGAGCGGCATCAAGCCGGTCGGCGCAGGCAAGGAAGGAAACGGCGACGGCCCGCGCGTGACCGAGGGTCAGGAGCTGGAGCAGGACGATGCAGAGCCGGACAACTCGGAGGACAACACCCCGGACGGCGGCCAGCGCACCGGGCTCCTCCACAAGCCCGCGTTCTGGATCATCCTTGTTGCCGCGCTGCTGCTTCTGCTGCTTGCGGCTGTCTTCATCCGCCATGCGGTCATCCTCAAAAAACGGAACGAAACGTTCACGCAGGAGGATCCATCCGCCGCAGCCGCCTGCCTGTTTACAGACTGCGCGGCACTGCTGGCAGCAATGGGCTTCAAGCGCGGCACGGGTTCCATGCTGGAGATTTGTGAAACGGCAAAGGAGCAGCTTGGAGAGGAGTACGCCGCGAAGCTGCACGATATGACCATGTATAACGCACAAGCGCTGTTTTCCAGCCGTGCGATCTCACCGGAGCAGCTCACAGAAATGCAGGCGTTCCACGGCACGACGATGGAAAACCTGAAAACACGCTGCAAGCCGCTTCGCAAGCTGCGGCTGAAATGGCTGAATTGTCTCTACTGATGGGAGGTAACCCTATGAAACTGAAACGAATGACCGCCGCATTGCTCCTGCTGGCGATGCTCCTGTCCTGCCTGCCGCTCAGCGTGCTGGCAGCGGACGCAGAGCCGGTTGAAGCGGAAGAAACCGTGGATACCGTGCCTGCGGAAAATACAGACGCGGAAGTGACCACAGAAGAACCTGTGGAGGAAGCTGCAATTTCGACGCAGGCGGTCAATGCAAGCGGATATTTCTATTTTTCCGCCGAAACGGCAAATAAGCTGCTCATTGCGCCGACACGGATCGCCTTTACGGACGGCCAGACTATCCGGCAGGCGCTGTACGCCAGCCAATATAGCTTTGTGGAGAGCAACAGCAGCGGCTTTATTACAACGATCGAGGGTGTCAACGGCAACTATATCTACGGCAGCGCGCCGGACAGCGTTTCCATTGACAGCGCTGCCAATACTGTGACGCATTTCAGATTTAGTGAAGCCTCGAACAGCACACCGTCCTCCGGCCTGCAAACCCTGATGCAGGTCATGGCGGACTATCTGGAAGAAGCTGCCGATGTGCAGAACGCCGCAGCAGACGAATACCAGGCAGCAGTCAGTGGCTATTTGGGCGTTACCAGTGAGAGCGCACAGAGCTATGCAGCTGCGATCACGGCGAAGATCAACGCCTATAAAGCCGGGCAGAATACCCAATACACCGTGACCTTCTCCGGTTATTCCGGCAGCAGCTATACCGTTTCTGCAACCAATGACTATGGTAAGCAGTTTGCGGATGCCAACCATACCGGTACGCTCCAGCTTCCGGCAGACGGCTATACCTTCTATGTCCGGCAGGGCAACCGCATGGTTTCCGGCAAGATCACGGTCAGTGGAGCAATGACGGTAAATGCCAGCCTGCCCACCGGAGACTGGTTCAATGAGAGCAGCCTGCAGATTTCCAGCGGCTACGACGCGGAGTTCGATGCAAACCGCTATGCGTATACGCTGACAGACCATACTGCAACCGTGCAGGTGCCGGACAGCTTCACCGGACGGCTGTATCCATATTTCAAGTTGAACACCACAGGAGCAGCGGTCAAGGCCGTTTACACGGACATAAGCGGTGCAGCCAGAGATAAGGATATTCCGGCTGAGTCTAAAGCGACCAGCATTGACAATGCGCTCTCCCGCGGCGCGGCTGGCAATACGGTCATTCTCCGGGCCAGCAAAGCCGGTTCAGACAACTATACGCAGAGCGTCGATCTGACGCTTCGGCTCGACCGCATGCCGACGCTCGGCAGCCTGCGCGTGACCAACGCCGCAGATACGGCGCAGGCGGCGACAGAGAGCTTCTCCAGCACCAAGACGGAATATACTTATAAGATCCTCGATTCCGAACAGAAACTGAAAATTTATCCAACCGCCACAGTCTCCGGGTCTTCTATCACGGTCAACGGAAACGAGCTGGCCGCAGACGGCAGCGCGACCGTGACGATCTCCGGCGAAACGACGGTTATGATTGCAGTTTCCTCCGGAAACTACACGACGACCTATACATTGACGATCCAACCGGGCCAAGGAAAGAAGGTCACATTCAAGACTGCCAGCGATGTGACGCTGACGGTCGTGAATAAGAACGGCGAAGAGCTTGCCTATACCAAAACAGTCGGCACCGGAGGCACGATCAATTATCTCTACACGCTCGTACCGGGCGACGATTACTCATATGTCGCAACACAGGGCACCTATTACCACGCGAAAAAGTCCTTCACGCTTGGCAGCAGCGAGGTCATTGAGGTATCGGTCGTACAAGGAGATTGGCTGACTTCATTGGCACTCGGAAACAGTGAAAACACGGGTAGCAAGGGAAATCTTTTCCCAGAAGCATCGTTCTCAAAGAGCACTCATACATACACAGTGAATGTTCCGGATTATTCCAGCGCAGTCTACGCATGGGTAACAGTCGCACGTGGAAGCTGCAACGCCGTATACCCCAGACAAAGCAGCGCAAGTGGAGGTTCAGCTACCGTATCAGTTGTGATTCCGAGTAAACTGACAGGTACAAATCTTATGCAGGCCCTTCTCACTGGCAGTGCTTATAGTAATGTGCTTACATTCAGAGTGTCTTACTTAGACAAAAGCGTAGATGTAACATATTACACAGACTATATGATTTGCCTTGAGCGGACGCTGAGTTTGAAAAATATGAGCGTGAGCGTTCAAGGTGGACAAGTTCTTATGAATCGCAGCGGTGGTACTGGTTTTTCTCGTACTGAAACGGATTATTCTGTTCTCGTTCCGGCTGCAGCATCATCCTTAAAAATTACAGTTCAGACACACACGGACTCCCCTAGGTATGGGGACACAGATAATGGATATCTGGTTTCCGTAAACGGGAAGAATGTGGGAATCGTTGAAAATGCTGGGGCAGTTGAAGTCCCTCTAAATGGCACTGAGACAGACGAAGAAATCAAAATAGTCGTAACCAATATATACAACCAAAATGCTCATACAGAATATCGACTCACAATAAAGAAAGCGGCAACAACTGCCGTTGCATTCCAAACAAATCCGAAGAATGCTTTGATCTATATTTACGAACAGGGCGCTGGAAACCGTGTCTGGCCGACAGACGATGGAATCTTCGCGCTGTCGGAAGGCTTCACTTACTATTGCAGTATTTCGCTGTACGGATATGCTGCACAGGCAGGTGCGCTGCAAATCGTAAATGAAAGCGGTCAGACCGTTCTGCGCTTTGGCGAAGAAGAATATACGGATCCTTCTGCAGTGCCGATTACGCTGCAAAAGGCGGACGCAAACCCCAATATTGTTGATTTTAACGCAGAATGGGCAAACTTCCGCGGCACGGACAGCAACAACGGCGTTACAAGCGCAAAGACACCGATCAGCGCAGCGGACGGCATGCTGTATTGGGCTGTAAAACTGGGCGATGGGTATTCCTCCGATGCAGTCAGCAGCCCTATTCTTGTGGACAACTGCCTGATTGTTTATGCCGGTGAACACATTTACCGCGTGAATAAAGCCACTGGTGTAGTAGAAGCAACGGGTCAGATGGCTGGAAAATCCAGTTTCGCTATCAACGGGCCAACATATTATGATGGCATTCTGCTGGTGGGACTGTCCAATGGACGTATCCAGGCGTTCAGCGCCAAAACGCTGGAATCCCTGTGGCTGTACACCGATCCGCTGGGTGGTCAGCCGAACTGCCCAATCACGATATTGAACGGTTACGCCTATACCGGCTTTTGGAACGGAGAAGACAAAGACGGTAGTTTTGTTTGTGTCAGTTTGACGGATGAAGATCCGGAAAATCAAGCCGAGGAAAAAGCTGCTACATGGCGAATGGTGCAGAACGGAGGCTTCTATTGGGCTGGTGCCTATGCTTGCGATGATTTCGTTATGGTCGGAACAGACGATGGCAAGACAGCCTGCTCGTACCTCTATCTGCTTGACCCGCTGACCGGCAAAGTGCTGGACTCCCGAAGTGGCTTTGACGGCGATATCCGCAGTACGATCTGTTATGACAAAGACACCGATGCATACTATTTTACATCGAAAGGCGGAGGCTTTTACCGTATAAAAGTACAAGGCAAGACGATCACCGCCTGTGACGGAATGGAATTAAAGAATGGAATCAAAGATGAAACGGCCATGAGCACCTCCACGCCGGTCGTCTACAATGGCCGCGCCTATATTGGTGTCAGTGGCACAGGTCAGTTTACGGCATATTCCGGCCATAACATCACGGTCATCGACCTGGAAAACTTGGAAATTGCGTATAGTGTGCCGACACAGGGCTATCCGCAGACGAGCGGTATGCTGACGACAGCCTATGAGCAGGAGTCCGGATACGTTTATGTTTATTTCTTTGACAACTATACGCCGGGTAAGCTCCGTATCCTGCGCGATAAAAAGGGTCAGAACGAAGCAAATTATCTGACATCGGAAACCTTTAATGATGAGACGTACCAGACAGCCTATGCGCTATTCTCACCAAACGGCAAGCAGGCACAGTACGCGATTTGCAGCCCGATCACTGACAGCGACGGCACGATCTATTTTAAGAATGACTCTGCTTTTCTGATGGCCTTCGGCAGAAGCATTGAGAAGATTGAGGTCACAACGATGCCCCAAAAGACGAAGTACACAACCGGTGAAACCTTTGACAAAACCGGCATGGTCGTAACGGCAACGCTTTCCGATGGTTCGACGCGAGATGTGACCGAAATGGTATCCGCGCCGACGGAGCCGCTGACAGATGACATAACGGAAATCTCGTTGGTATTTGGCCGGAATCAAACCATGTATCGTAACCTGCCAAACGGCGAAGCTATGACTGTCGGTAATGAGATCCCAGCAATATCAACGACGCTGCAGATTCGTGTGGGCGATACGACCGATACCGGCGCGCTTGCGGACGATCTTACATGGAGCTTCCGCCCGGCTGTAAATACGCTTTCCATTGACGGCAAGATCCCGGAGGGGCACAAGGTTCTGATTGCCTGCTACGACGATAGCGGCAAGATGACAAAGCTGGAGGTTTGGACTGTCAGCGGCAGTGTGACGCTGCCAGACAGCGCAAAGATCCGCGTATTCTATATTGACGGCAACAGCAAGCCGCTCTGCGCGGCTGCCGCAGTCCTTGGATGATGGGAGATGCAGCATATGAAACGAATCGGTTCCAGACTGCTCTGCATCCTGCTCCTGCTTTCCCTGCTGCTCTCCCTGACCGCCTGCGGGAAACCGGAAACGCAGCTTGAAAAAACGGCCTGTTACCTGCAAGCGCAGGTGGCTGAGCCGGGGGCAGGTTCCATTGGCGGCGACTGGCTGATTTTCGGGCTGGCACGCTCCGGCGTAAAGGTTTCGCAGAAATACTTCGATACTTATTACAAAAATGTAGAAGCAGCAGTCCGCGAGAAAAACGGAATACTCAGTGAGCGGAAGTACACCGAGTATTCCCGCACCGTGCTGGCGCTGACCGCCATTGGAAAAGATCCTGCCAGTGTGGCCGGATTCAACCTGCTGCGCCCGCTTGCAGATTTTGAACAGGTCGCAAAACAGGGCATCAACGGCACGATCTTCGCGCTGCTGGCGCTGGACAGCGGGAACTATGAAATTCCCGAAAATCCGGATGCCGCCGTGCAGGCAACACGGCAGATGTATGTGGACGAGCTGCTCACGCGGGAGCTGCCGGACGGCGGCTGGACGCTGACCGGCGGCGAGCCGGACGTGGACATCACGGCAATGACGCTGCAGGCGCTTGCCAAATACCGCGAGCAGCCGGAGGTTGAAGCAGCCGTGGAACGCGGCCTTGCCGTTCTTTCCTCCTTGCAGGAGCCGGACGGCGGATATACTTCGTGGGGATCGAGCAACAGCGAATCGGTCGCGCAGGTGATCGTGGCGCTGACGGAGCTTGGCGTGCCGCTGGACGACGAGCGCTTCGTGAAGAATGGCGTTACCGTCGAAGACGCGCTTCTGCGCTTCGCACAGGAAAGCGGCGCGTTCGTTCATGTGCTGGACGGCAGCGGCGGCGACGACGGCATGGCGACCGAGCAGGCATTCTATGCGCTGGCCGCGATCCACCGCGCCAAAACAGGCAAGACCACACTCTATGACATGACGGATGTGATGCAATGAAGCAGTTTTACAGACTGGCCGCACTTTTTCTGGCGCTCCTGCTCCTTTGCGGCTGCGCGGCGGGAAACGGCTACGGCAAGCCCGAACGGAAGGCGGGGCAGGATGAGTACCTGACCGACCCCGTCCCCGAGGGCAAGCCGCAGCCGGTCGAGCCGCAGGACGTGACGGTCGGTGATACGGAATACACCTGTACGATCTCTATTTCCTGCGCGTCGATCCTGGAGCACATGGATCTGTGCGACAAGGAAAAGGTGGAGTTGGTACCGGAGGACGGCTGGCTGCTAAAGCCCGTGGAGGTCACTTTCAAGCAGGGCCAAAGCGTTTTTGATGTGCTCCAACAGGTCTGCAAGGACAACAAGCTCCACATGGAGTTTTCCATGACGCCGATCTATAACTCTGCCTATATCGAGGGTATTGGAAACCTTTATGAGTTTGACTGCGGCGAGGTGTCCGGCTGGATGTATAAGGTCAATGACTGGTTTCCCAACTATGGATGCAGCCGCTACCAGCTTCAAAACGGCGATATCGTGGAATGGGAATACACCTGCGAGCTGGGCAAGGACATCGGCGGCGGCTATGCGACAGGCGGTGACGCATGAGAAACAGAGACACCTTTTCAGGCTACCATCCGACGATCAATTTTCTGTATTTCGCGCTGGTACTGCTCTTTTCCATGTGCCTGATGCACCCGGTCTATCTTGCGATTTCTCTGACCGGCGCGCTGACCTACGATATTTACCTGAAAGGCCGGAAAGCGGTGCGGTTTGCCGTCATGGGGCTTCTCCCCATGGCGGTGCTTGCCGCGCTGGTCAATCCGGCCTTTAACCATGAGGGTGCGACGATTCTGACGTATTTGCCCAGCGGCAATCCGCTGACGCTGGAGTCCATGCTGTACGGCGTAGCCGCGGCGGTCATGCTGGCAAGCGTCGTTCTCTGGTTTTCCAGCTACAACGAGGTCATGACGTCAGATAAGTTCGTGTACCTGTTTGGGCGCGTCATTCCGGCGCTGTCGCTCGTTCTCTCCATGGCGCTGCGCTTTATCCCGAAGTTCAAGGCGCAGATGCAGACGGTCAGCGAAGCGCAGGCATGCATCGGCAGAGATACGAAAAACGGCAGCGTGATTCGTAGGGTTTCTAACGCAATCAAGATCTTCTCCATCATGGTAACGTGGTCACTTGAGAACGCGATTGAAACAGCGGATTCCATGCGCTCGCGCGGCTACGGTCTGCCTGGGCGCACGGCGTTCTCGATCTATCGTTTTGACGACCGCGACAAGGCCGCGCTTGCTTGGCTGATCTTCTGCGGCGCGTACATTCTTTCGGGCTGGTTGGCAGGCGGAATGTATTTTAGGTATTACCCTACTGTTAAAACCGCCTTATGGACGCCATTGACGATCAGCTTCATGTTCGTGTATCTGGCACTTGTTCTTACCCCCGTGATTCTCGACCGAAAGGAGGACAGGCAGTGGAAGTCTTTACGATCCGAAATTTAACGTTTGCATATCCCGAACAGGAGAAAAATGCAATCTCTGACCTTACATTGTCCGTCCAGCCGGGCGAGTTTCTGGTGCTCTGCGGCCCCTCCGGGTGCGGCAAAAGTACGCTGCTCCGGCAGCTCAAAACCGTCCTCGCGCCGCATGGACGCAGAAACGGTGAAATCCTGTTCGACGAAAAAAAGCTCGATGAACTGCCCCAGCGCGAACAGGCTGAAAGAATCGGCTTTGTGCAGCAAAGCCCGGAGAATCAGATCGTCACGGATAAGGTCTGGCACGAGCTGGCGTTCGGTTTGGAATCCCTCGGCTATGATACGCCGACGATTCGCCGCCGCGTTGCGGAAATGGCATCGTTTTTCGGGATTCAGGAATGGTTTTATAAGCCGGTCACAGAGCTGTCCGGTGGGCAAAAGCAGCTCTTGAATCTCGCTTCCGTTATGGTCTTGCAGCCAAAAGTGCTGATTTTGGACGAGCCGACGAGCCAGCTCGACCCCATTGCCGCATCCGACTTCCTTGCCACCCTCGGCAAGATCAACCGCGAATTGGGAACGACCATCCTCCTGACCGAACATCGTCTGGAAGAAGCGTTCTCCTTTGCGTCGCGTGTCGCGGTCATGGACGGCGGTAAGCTCCTTTGCACCGGCACGCCCGCCGAAGTGGGCGCGGAGCTGAAAAGCAGTGGGAACGCGATGTTCCTCGCCATGCCCGCCGCCATGCGCATCTGGGCAGCGTCGGATTCCAAAGCGACTTGCCCCATCTCCGTCTGCGACGGCCGGAACTGGCTGCTCGATTATGCGAAAACGCATGAGCTGCAAGCGATTCCAGAAGAAACAAAAAACGCGCCGAACGGCGAAACCGTCGTCTCGGCGCGGGAACTCTGGTTCAAGTATGACAAAGACTTGCCCGACGTGGTCAAAGGCTTGTCCTTGGAGCTGCACAAGGGCGAATTTCTTGCGCTGCTCGGCGGCAACGGCACGGGCAAGACCACCACGCTCAAGCTGCTGGCGAGGCTGCAAAGGCCGTATCGCGGGGAGCTGACCATCACGGGAAGCGTCGGGATGCTGCCGCAGAACCCGCAGGCGCTCTTTATGAAATCTACGGTGCGTGCAGATTTGTTGGAGATTTTACCAAAATCCGAACGCAAAACCGAGCGCCTTGCACAAGTCGTCTCCCTTTGCAAGCTAGCGGAGCTGCTCGACCGCCACCCCTACGACCTTTCAGGCGGTGAACAGCAGCGCGCGGCACTGGCGAAAATTCTGCTTCTGAATCCCGATATTCTGCTCCTTGACGAGCCGACAAAGGGGTTGGACGCGGAGTTCAAGCAGGTTTTCGGGCAGATTTTAAGGACGCTGCAAGCGTCCGGCGTGGCGGTTCTGATGGTCAGCCATGATATCGAATTTTGCGCGAAATATGCCGACCGGTGCGCCCTGTTTTTTGACGTCAATATCGTCACCGAGGCTGCGCCGCGTGTATTTTTCTCTGGCAACAGCTTCTACACGACCTCTGCGAACCGCATTGCGCGTGATGTACTGCCCGAAGCGGTCACGCCCGAAGACGTGATCGCGGCCTGCGGCGGCGCGGTCGCGCCGGAACCGGCGCTGCCGGAGTACCA
>ERZ772889.765-NODE-765-length-33143-cov-22.211527_pt1 | contig 33143 bp, 28 predicted proteins | sample MGYA00512127_ERZ772889 | MGnify/ENA primary metagenome ERZ772889 (study PRJEB29015, sample SAMEA2737689) | human gut metagenome | biome: human gut; feature: human-associated habitat; material: faeces | place: China | collected 2012 ...
CGGCCAGTCTTCACCGGCGTCGATGGCACGCTTGATGTCGCCATAGTAATGGAGCTTGCGCTGCACGTGCATGGCCGCCTCGTTGAGGGCTCGGCGCTGCTCGTCCAAGGATTCGCGGCGAGATTCCAGCAGATCAAGGATTTCATCGATATGCTCGGGCTCATTGGACTCATACACGAAGAACTTCTTAAGATCGTCAATGGTCATGCCGGCGTTCTTGAAGCAGCAAATCGCGCGCAGACGGTCGATATGGCAGTCTTCGTATATGCGCTGGCCGGTTTCGGTGCGCTCCACGTTGGTCAGCAATCCCTGATCCTCGTAATAGCGCAGCGTAGAGGGCTGCATATGGAATTGCGTGGCCACCTGACGAATGGTGTAGGACATCATGACTCCTTACTGCGGCAACACGCCGAAGCGTCGCAGCCGTTTGCATTCAAGTTCACTTGAACTGGAACCATAGTATCCAAGAACACTTACGAATACCGCTCAATCAGCGTCGGTTTGCCCATCGCAGGTAAGCATTCGTAAGAACAAGAATGACATTGTAAGGAGACTCAATGTTCGAGCCAACCGCCATCTATGCCCCCAACCCGCACCGTTACGACACGATGACCTACAACCGTGCCGGCACCTCCGGCCTCAAGTTGCCGGCCGTCTCACTTGGCTTCTGGCACAACTTCGGCGACACGGCTCCCTACGAAAATATGCGTGATCTCTGCCGCACGGCCTTTGACCACGGCATTACCCACTTCGACCTGGCCAACAACTACGGTCCCCAGCCCGGGGCGGCCGAGGAGAACTTCGGCAAGATCTTCCGGGAGGATCTGGCCCCCTATCGGGACGAGCTGATCATCTCCACCAAGGCGGGCTACACCATGTGGGACGGCCCCTATGGCGACTTTGGCAGCCGGAAATATCTGCTGGCCAGCCTGGACCAGAGCCTCCAGCGCATGGGACTTCCCTATGTGGACATCTTCTACCACCACCGCATGGACGCCGATACCCCTCTGGAGGAGACCATGGGCGCTCTGGAGCAGGCGGTCCGCAGCGGCAAGGCCCTGTATGTGGGCCTGTCCAATTACAACGGCGAGACGCTGGAGAAGGCCACGGCCATTCTGAATGCGCTCCATGTGCCCTTCGTCATCAACCAGAACCGCTACTCCATTTTCGACCGGACCATTGAGCACAACGGTCTGCTGGAAACCACCCAGCGGCTCCACAAGGGCCTCATCACCTTCTCCCCCCTGGCCCAGGGTATGCTGACGGACCGGTACTTAAACGGTATCCCCGCCGACAGCCGCATCCGCACCGACGGCCGGTTCCTGAAGGAAGCCGCCGTTGTGGAGAAGCTGCCCAAAATCAAAGCACTGAACGAGCTGGCCGCCCAGCGGGGCCAGACCCTGGCGGAGATGTCCCTGGCGTGGCTATTGAACCACGAGGCCGTCACCTCCGTGCTCATCGGCGCTTCCAAGCCCAGCCAGATCCTGGACAACATCAAAGCAGCGGAGAATACAAGCTTCACCGCCGAGGAGCTGGCAAAAATCGAGGAGATCAGCGTTTAAATGGACCAGCAAAAAAGAAATCGGCTGTGGCCTCTGTGGCTGCTGCTGCCCCTGGGCACCGTCTATTATTTCTGCAAATTCGTTTTGCCGGGCTACAGCTTCACCGCCCTGGTGTGCCTGTGTCTGGCGGCGCTGATCCTATTCTATGTGGCCATGCCCTTTCTGGGGCAGCGGTTCCCGAAAGCGGCAAAGCTGCTCACCCGCTGCGTCACCGCCGTGCTCATTGTGGGTCTTCTCATCTGCGGCGTGACGGAGGGGATCATCATCAGGGCCAGCTTCGGCAGCCCCGACCGGGACGTGGACTATGTGGTGGTGCTGGGGGCCAAGGTCCGGGATGACGGCCCCTCCGTTTCCCTGTGGGACCGGATCTACGCCGCCCGGGATTATCTGGAAGCCCACCCCAACACCGTCGCCGTGGTCTCCGGCGGCAAGGGCAAGGACGAGCCCATGAGCGAGGCCATCTGCATGTATGTGGAGCTGACCAACCTGGGCATTGACGGGGAGCGCATCTGGACCGAGGACCGGGCGGAATCCACCTGGGAGAACATCCGCTACAGCCTGGATCTCATCGAAGCACGTACCGGCACCCGCCCCACCCGCTTAGGGGTGCTCTCCAGCGAGTATCACCTGTTCCGGGCCAGCCTGTTTGCCAAAAAAAACGGCGTGGAATTTGTGGGTATTCCCGCAAAAACCTCCCGTCTTTCTCAGAAAATCAACCACTTCATGCGGGAGGTGGCCGGTGTGTGGCACTATATTCTGTTAGGAGGAAACTATCGTGATCAATAAATCTTACGCGGACTTTGCCTGGGACCAGGCTGCCGCGCTGCTGGGCGTGGATTCTCCCTCCGGCTTTACCGCCAACGCGGCCCAATGGGTGAAGAATGCCTTCGAGGCCCTGGGCTGCCCTGCCAGAATCACCGCCAAGGGCGGCGTTCTGGCAGAGCTGGGCGGCAAGGATGGGGACAATGCCCTGCTGCTGGAGGCCCACACCGACACCCTGGGGGCCATGGTCTGCCAGATCAAGGGCGACGGCCGGTTGAAGCTGACCCCCCTGGGGGGCATGAGCCCCAACAATGCCGAGGCGGAGAACGTGAAGGTCTATACCCGCAGCGGCAAAATTTACGAGGGCACCTGCCAGCTGGTGGACGCCTCCGTCCACGTCAACGGCAGCTATTCCGACACCAAGCGCACCTACGATACCATTGAGGTCGTCCTGGACGAGAACGTGTCCTCTGCCCAGGAGACCAAGGCCCTGGGCATTTCCGTTGGCGACATTGTGTGCTTCGACCCCCGCACCCGCCGCACCGCCTCCGGCTATCTCAAGAGCCGCTTCCTGGACGACAAGCTGTCTGTGGGCATTCTGCTGGGCTTTGCCAAGTACCTGAAGGGCAGTGGCGTGGAGCCGGAGCGGAAGCTCTATGCCCACATCACGGTCTATGAGGAAGTGGGCCACGGCGGCAGCGCCAGCGTCCCCGCCGGTGTCACCGAGGCCATCTCCGTGGACATGGGCTGCGTGGGCCAGGGACTGGACTGCACCGAGCGGCAGGTCTCCATCTGCGCCAAGGATTCCGGCGGCCCCTACAGCTACGATGTGGTCTCCAAGCTCATCGACGCCGCCAAGCGGACCGGTGCCGACTACGCCGTAGACGTCTACCCCCACTACGGCTCCGATGTGGAAGCCACCCTGCGCGCGGGCTACGACATCCGCCACGGCCTCATCGGCGCCGGTGTCTACGCCTCCCACGGCTACGAACGCAGCCACATCGACGGCGTATACAATTCCATCCTGGTTTTGGCAGGATACACCGGGGTTATCTGACCCTTCGGCCGCCCCCGGGCGGCCTCAGGCTGTCGAAAAACCCCTTACGGGCTTTTCCGACAAGTTTTTGCAGTCTGCCGCGCGCACTCCTTGTTCGCCTACGGCGAACAACTCGCACACTTGCAGCCTGAGAAGTATTTTCTGTCAGGTACACGCCCCGACAGAAAATGATTTGATTTTATTTGGCGGCTTACGCCGCCAAACTCTGCGAGGCTTTTTTGACAAGCTTCGGCCGCCCCCGGGCGGCCTGGCCGGAATCACGGCAATTGCACAACCGGAAAGGATGGCCCATTATGAAGGATTTTGACTGGGAGCTGCTGCACGAGCTGTATAAGAACCCCAATCTGACCAAGGTTGCCAATGTGCTCTACATCACCCAGCCCACGCTGACCAAGCGCTTGCAGCACATCGAGGCGGAGTTTGATGTGACCATTGTGGAACGGACGCCCAAGGGGCTGGAATTCACCCCCGAGGGGAAGTATCTGGCCGAGCAGGCGGAGGTTTATCTGCGCTTTCTGAAGCAGACCCGCAGCCACTTGGAGCAGATGCGGGAAAACGGCGGCGAGATCGTCACCGTCGGCTCCTCCTATACCTACGGGAAATACACCCTGCCGGACCAGCTGATCCGGTTCCGGATGGAGTGCCCCAATGTGCGCTGCCAGGTGGTCAACGCCCACTCCGGGCAGCTCTACCGGCAGCTGCTGGACGGCAGCATCGACGTGGCCTTCGTCCGGGGCAATTACACCGGCTCCGTGAATCATGTCTTTCTGGGCAAGACTATGGCCTATGCCATGACGAAGGAGCCCCTCTGCTCCCTTGCCCAGCTGCAAGACCAGCGCCGCCTCTGGTACTCCACCAACGAGGAATCCCACAAGCTGCTCCAGCAGTGGTGGGCGCAGCAGTTCGGCGAGGCACCCACCCGGGGGGAGAGCATCGGCTATATCGACGTGGCCTGGCAGATGGTGCAGAAAGGGCGCGGCTTTGCCCTGTGCTTCCTGCCCGGGGAATACACCAACCCCTACGGCCTGTGCCTGACCCCGCTGTACAATGCAGACGGCTCCCCCGTCTCCCGGGACACCTGGCTGCTGTACCCCCAGAACAAACACCTGAACGAAAACGTGGAGCGCTTTGTGGATTTCATTTTGCAGGACAGACAGCGCGCCGGGGATGTGATATCCGGCTGACCTCTGTCTCTCTTTTTCCTCTATATATACCATAAACCGCCCTTTGACCCTGCCTGGTCAAAGGGCGGTTTGTACTCCATCAGAAGGAGGTCAGGGGATAAAAGATTGCAATGTAGGCCACGGAGATCACAACGCAGATCAGTGTCAGCGGAAGGCCGGGTCTCAGATAGTCCCTGAACCGATAGCCGCCGGGCTCCACGGCCATGGAGTTTGCGGGCATGGCAACAGGGGTTGCAATGGCGATAGAGGCGGCAAAGCGGACAGCGGTCAGCATTGCCTTGGGATTGATACTCAGCGCGGAGGACACCAGCAGCGCAATGGGGGTCAGCAGGATGATGGTGGCCGCATTGGACATAAACTGGGTCAGAGGCGTTACGAACAGGAAGATCAAAATCACGATCAGCAGGGGGCTGCCCACGCTGGAGAACAGCGTCTGAGCCGCATTGGAGATCAGGTCCGCAGCGCCGGAGTTGGTCATAGCCTTGGCAACGGGCACCAGGGCCGCATAGATGATCAGGCCGGAGGTGGGAATGGCATGGGATGCCTGCTTTACGGTAAGGCAGCCGGTTGCCACCACAATGATGGCGCCGATGATGGCCATGAAGTGCAGCTTGATGCCGATCTGCTTCTCAAAGATCATGCCGATCAGGGTCAGGACCATTACGCCGATGGACAGCCAGGTCTTCCAGGCGGGGACATCGGAGAAATCCGCGGTCTGCAGGGAGGCTGCGTCATAGCTGCCCTCGTTGTTGGGCACATCGGGCAGCAGCTTGTAGCCGATGGTGGCCATATAGATGGCGGAGGCCACCAGCAAAATCAGAGACAGGGGTGCCCACTCGAAGAAGCTGAAGGTCATACCGGTTCCCAGGCCCTCCAGAGCTTCCTTCAGATAGGGGCCGGAGGTGGTGCCGACAATGGTGATGCCGCCGCCGAAGCAGCAGCCCACGATAACGGGGTACATCAGCTTGGAGCGCTTCATGCCGGTGGACAGGGAGATGCCCAGAATCAGAGCGATCAGCAGGCCGGCCGCGCCGGTATTGGACAGGAAGCCGGACATCAGGCCGGAGAAGAGGACGGTAACGAACATGAGCTTCCGCTCGCTATCGGCAAACTTTGTCAAAACGTGGGCAATCTTGGCAGCGCCGCCGGTTTTGAAAACAGCCTCGCCGACGATTGCCATGCATACGATGATCATGGCTGTGCCGGAAGAGAAGGCCGCCAGAGCCGTGGACGCATCAACGGCGCCGGTCAGATAGAAGGCCACGCACATGCTCATGGCCGTGACGGGCAGCGGGATAATTTCCGTGACGAACAAAACAATGCCGACAAGCAAAATCAGCAAAACAGCAATTGCCATATGTAGTTCCTCCATTTTTTGAATCCGCTCTGCAGAAGCGTTTTCTTTTTGTTCCAGCGCTGTTTCTACGGAGAGTATACCAGCGCCCCCGCCCTTTTGCAAATTCACAAAAGTTTTCCCCCCAATAACCTGAGGTACTTAACCGGAAGCAATAGGTCCTCAAACTTTTGTGCATTTCCCAACCTGGGACACATGGCGTATACTTTGTGCATAATCAAATGCAAAGGCGGTATTTCTATGGAGCAATTGGAAAAACTAGCGGCTTTTACAGCCGGATTTCATCTGGAGGACGCACCGGAGGCTGTGGTGGAGGCAGCAAAGGCCTGCGTGCTGGACACCGTCTCCGTGGCCATCGGAGCCGGAAGCAATCAAATGTACTGCGGTATTAAGCAGGTGTATCTGGCGCAGAACCTCCCCGGCAAGCACGCCGCCACGGTTTGGGGCAGCGGGGAAAAGGCCCCTGTGCAGATCGCTGCCTTTCTCAATGCCATGGCAGGCCACACCCTGGAAATGGACGACGTACACACCGGCTCCAAGACCCACATCGGCACCGTGGTCGTCCCTGCGGCATGGGCCGCTGCCGAGGCCGTGGGTGCCGACGGAAAAGGGCTCCTGGAAGCGATCGTCTGCGGCTATGAGGTCATGAGCCGCATCGGCATGGGCTTCGGCGTCTCCAGCCATCGCAACAAGGGCTGGCACGTCACCGGCACCGCCGGGACCTTCGGTGCCGCTGCCGCCTGCGCAAAGCTGTATGGCTTCGATGCCGCCAGGACGCTGTCCGCCTTCGGTCTGGCCGGTATGCAGTCGTGCACCACCTGGGCGTTTCTCACCGGCAGCGCCACGGACAAGGTCATGCACCCCGCCCGGGCTGCTGCCAGCGGCGTGGAATCCTGCATGCTGGTCCAGGGCGGCATGACCGGTACGGGAGACATTCTGAATGCGGCAGACGGCGGCATTTTCCCCATGATGAGCGACGGCTATGACTACGATCTGGTATGCAAGGGCCTGGGTAAAACCTGGGAGATCCTGAATATGGACAAGAAGCCCTACCCCTGCTGCCGCAGCAGTCACGGCTCCATTGACGCCGCCCTGGCCCTGCGCCGGAGCTATGGCATTGCGGCGCAGGACATCGATCATGTGGATATCGACACCTATCTTGTGGGTCTGAAGCAGTGCGGGATGTCCCAGGGGAGCCTGAAGCCCACCCTGCCCACCGAGGCCAAATTCTCCACCCCCTATGTAACCGCCACGGCCCTGCTGTCCGGGAAGGTAGGCCTGACAGATTTCCAGCCGGACAAAATTGCAGACCCCCAGCGTCAGGCCCTGCTGGCACGGGTGAAGGTCCACGAGGCAGCGGAATTCACAAAAGAATATCCCGCCCACTGGTCCTGCCGGATGCAGCTGACCACCAGGGACGGGAAAAAATACACCTATACGGTTCCGGATGCATCCGGCAGCGTTGCCGCCCCCCTGACCAAAGCGCAGCTGCGCAGCAAAGCCATGAATTGCTGTGCAGAGCTCCCGGAGGCCCGGCTGCTCCCCCTGTTTGACGCACTGGAGAACCTGGAAAAGGCCCAGGTTCTTCCCGAAACGGCCCTTCGGTGAAGGCACCGGGCTTCTGGAAATTCTGCCGTTTCCGTGGTATAATGCTTTGAAAATCAGAAAGGAAGTGGCAATATGAACAGAAGCGATCTGGAGAAAATCGTTGCAATTGCAGAAGAGGGGAGCATGGCCAAGGCTGCCCAGCGGCTGTACATTACCCAGCCCGCTCTGAGCAAATGTCTGAACCGGGTAGAGGAGGAGCTTGGCGAGCCCCTCTTCCTGCGCAGGCCCAACGGGCTGACCCTTACCTATTCCGGCGAATGTCTGGTGCAGCGGGCCTACCAGATTCTGCGGATGTATCGGGACCTGGAAACAGACTTCTGCGATCTGAACGAAATGCGCCGGGGCGTACTGCGGCTGGGCACCGCCCGCAGAATCAGCGCCGTTGTCCTGCCGGAAGCCATCGCCCGCTTTGCCAGCCGCTACCCCAGCATCAAAATTGAGATTGTAGAGCAGAACAGCTTTGTTCTGGAAGAGCAGATCATGACCGGCAAGCTGGATATTGCCATTGTCTGCCTGCCGGTTCGGAATGAAAACGTGCACTACAGTGTCTTTTATCGGGACCCATTTCTGATTGGTGTGCCAAAGGACCACCCTGTCAACGCCCAGGGCTATACCGTCCCCGGTGAAAAGCTGCCCTTCCTCTCCGTGGAGGCCCTGCGGGGGCAGAAGCTGGTGCTGAGCAGCCCGGAAAAGAAATCCAGAATTATTGCGGACAAGGCGCTGGCCCAGCTGAACGGAGAATACGAGGTCTGCCTGGAATCCCACAATATTGAGCTGGTAATCCGCTTTGTCGCAAAGGGGCTGGGCATTGGCATTATCCCCAGCGTATTTGCCGCCCAATATCCGGAGCCGGAAGCCATCAACTATTACCGTCTTCCGAAAAACGAAGAGATTTTCCACCAATGGGCTGTGATGTATGGCGACAGCGTCACCAATCTGCCCCGCCCATCCCGGGAGCTGTACCATATTCTCTGCGAGGAGAAATGCATCTTCCCGGATTACCTGGGATAACACGCAATCAGGTGGGCACATATTCCAAAAAGGAATCCAGGCATTCCAATTCCCCATTTTACAAATCCCCTTTTGCTTGCTAAGATGGAGATACAAAAATAAAGCACCCAGACGGGTGCCGGAAAATAAGGCAAACGAGAAAGGAACGATTCTATTATGGTCCACCTGTACGATACCGGCGTTTACCTGGTAAACGGCACTGACCTCGTCACCGACCCCGCCGAGGTTGCCGCCAAGACCGGCAAAAAGGTTACGAAAGAGGCAGCCCAGCAGGGCACCATGGCCTATGGCATTCTGAAAAGCCACAACCAGAGCGCCGACATGGACAACCTCCGGCTGAAATTCGACTCCATGACCTCCCACGACATCACCTATGTGGGCATCATCCAGACCGCCCGGGCCTCCGGCATGACCGAGTTCCCCCTGCCCTATGTGCTGACCAACTGCCACAATTCCCTGTGCGCCGTGGGCGGCACCATCAATGAGGACGACCACAAGTTCGCCCTGTCCGCTGCCCACAGGTACGGCGGCATTTACGTGCCCACGAACCTGGCCAACATCCATAGCTACAATCGGGAGATGATGGCAGGCTGCGGCCGGATGATCCTGGGCTCCGACTCCCACACCCGCTACGGCGCTCTGGGCACCATGGCCATCGGCGAGGGCGGCGGCGAGCTGGCCAAGCAGCTGGTGGGCCGGACCTACGATTTTGCCCGCCCCGGCGTGATTGCCATTTATCTCACCGGCACCCCCAAGCCCGGCGTTGGCCCCCAGGACGTGGCCCTGTCCATCATCGGCGCGGTGTACAAGAACGGCTATGTGAAGAACAAGGCCATGGAGTTCGTCGGCCCCGGCATTGCAAATCTTCCCATGGAGTACCGGAACGCCATTGACGTCATGACCACCGAGACCACCTGCTGGTCCTCCATCTGGGTCACCGATGAGAAGACCAAGGGTTACTTCACCATTCATGGCCGCCCCGAGGCTTACAAAGAGCTGAAGCCTGCGGAGGTTGCCTACTACGACGGCTGCGTATACGTAGACCTGTCCACCGTGGAATGCACCATTGCCATGCCCATGCACCCCAGCAACACCTACACCATCCACGAGCTTCAGGAGAACGCCGCGGACATTCTGCACCTGGTCCAGGATGCTGCGAATAAGCAGATCAAGGGTGCCCAGATGGACATTGTGTCCAAGTTCCACGACGGCGCTGTCTGGGTGGAGCAGGGCGAAATCGCCGGCTGCTCCGGCGGCACCTTCGACAATATCTGCGCCGCTGCGGATATCCTGAGAGGCCGCAGCTGCGGCAACGGGGCCTTCACCCTCAGCGTCTACCCCGGCTCCATGCCCGCTCTGGCAGAGCTGATGAAAAACGGCCGGGCCCACGACCTGATCGCCGCCGGTGTCATTCTCCGGGAATGCTTCTGCGGCCCCTGCTTCGGTGCAGGCGACACCCCCGCCAACGGCGAATTCTCCATCCGCCACACCACCCGGAACTTCCCCAACCGGGAGGGCTCCAAGCCCGGCGAGGGCCAGATGGCTGCCGTGGCCCTGATGGACGCCCGTTCCATTGCCGCCACCGCTGCCAATGGCGGCAAGCTGACCGCGGCAAGCGATCTGGACGTGGAGTACACCACCCCCGAGTACCACTTCGAGGTTGGCATCTACGAAAAGCGGGTGTACAACGGCTGGACGAAGCCCGAGCCCCAGCACGAACTGAAGTTCGGCCCCAACATCAAGGACTGGCCCGAAATGCCCGCGCTGACTTCCGATCTGCTGGTAAAGGTCTGCTCCTACATCACCGACCCCGTCACCACCACCGACGAGCTGATCCCCTCCGGCGAGACCGCCTCCTACCGCTCCAATCCCGAGCGCCTCTCCGAGTTCGCCCTGTCCCGCCGTGACCCCCAGTACGTCTCCCGCAGCAAGGTTATGCGGCAGATGGAGCGGGACCGTCGGGCCGGGAAGGGCCTGACCGAGGAAGTGAAGGCCGTTTACGCCGCCCTTGCCAAGGCCGGTCTGACTGTCGACCCTGAAAATACCGATCTGGGCTCCACCATCTTCGCCAACATGCCCGGCGACGGCTCCGCCCGGGAGCAGGCCGCCTCCTGCCAGAGAGTCATGGGCGCTTCCGCCAACTTTGCCAAAGCCTACGCTACCAAGCGCTACCGCTCCAACTGCATCAACTGGGGCATGACCCCCTTCCTGGTGGAGAACCCCGAGGTGTTCAGCCTGGGCGATTACATCTTCGTGCCGGGCGTCCGGGCGCATGTGCTTGCCAACGACGCTTCCTTCGATGCCTACGCGGTGAAACCCGACGGCACCGTCACCCGCTTCCCCGTGTCCACCGGAGAGCTCACCGAGGCCGAGCGGCACATTATCGCCGACGGGTGCCTGATCAACTACTACCGCAGCAGCAAGTAACCCTTCTTTCGATTCCTTTCTAAAAAGCCCCCGTCCGCTGCCACCACAGCGAACGGGGGCGGTTTTTTGCCTGCGAAACAGAATCCATATAGGGAAATCCCTATATATGGAGGAAACAATATTCAATTTGCACAGAAGAATCTCCGCGTTTATAATCATTCATAGATAAGCTCCACAAACAGAGCGAATAAAATTAGAAAGAGGTAGATCCAATTGACTCCTGAAATGATCAAATGTCTTGCCATCTTCGTGGCCATGGTTCTCGGCTATGTCTTCTATGATAAGCTGAAGATTTCTATGGGCTCAACCGCCATGGCGGCGCTTCTTCTGTGCGTGTTCACCGGGCTGGTTCCGGCCAAGACCGCGCTGGGGTACTTCGCCAACAAAAATGTTATCCTGATTCTGGGTATGTTTGTTGTGGTGACCGGCTTTAACCGTACCCAGGCCGTGCGGAAGATGAGCCACCTGGTTACGAAGGTCAGCGGCGGCAGCTTCAAAAAGATGTTTGCCGGCTACGCCCTGATCGGCTGCCTGCTGTCCCAGTTCATTCCCAGCCCCATGTCCGTTTATGCCGTTATGTTCCCCCTGGTCATGGCCTCCTGCGAGGATATGGGCGTCAGCCCCTCCAAGGCTATGTTCCCTCTGGCCCTGGTCGTTATCGGCACCTGCGGAACGCTGCCTCTTGGCGCGGGAGCGGTGACCTTTGCACAGTATAACGGCTATCTGGAGGCCTTCGGTATTACGGATATTTCCTTCACGATGATGGATTTCTTCTATGGCCGTATCATCACTCTGGTCGTTGTTGTTATCTACGCGATTTTCGTCGGCGCGAAGATTTCCCCCGAGCAGCCTCCTGTGGCCATTACCACCACCAATGCCAAGGCCAGAGGCGGTAAGGAAATCGCACCTCTGGATCCCGTTCGCGAGGTCATCGGCTATTCCGTCTTCATTCTCACGGTTATTGGACTGGTGGCTGAGAGCAAGATTGGCATTCCCGGCTGGCAGGTCACCCTGACCGGTGCGGTTCTGATGGTTATTTCCGGTGTTTTGACGCCCAAAGAGGCTACCGATTCCTTCCCGTTCCGCATTGTGCTGATGATTATCGGCGCCCTGGTCATGGGTTCGGCCATGTCCGAGTGCGGTCTCGGTGATAAGATTGGTGAGTTGGTTGCTGCTGTCGTGGGTGAAACCCGTAATGGCTACATCATCGGGGCACTCTTCTTTGTGGTTCCTTTTATCATGACGCAGTTTATGAACAATCAAAGCTGTCAGGCCATTTTCCTGCCCATTGTCATTCTGAGCTGCCAGGCCTTGGGCTGCGATCCCCGTGGTCCTCTGATTCTGCTGTCCGCCGCCTGCCTGACCGCTTTCCTGACGCCTATGGCCACGGGCACCATTCCCATGGTTATGGGTACCGGCGGCTATGACCAGGCTTCCCTGATCAAGCAGGGCTGGCTGCCCTCTCTGATCATCACCGTGGTCTCTGTCCTGTCTGTCATGACACTGTATCCCGCGTTCTGATTGAGCATAGGAAAACTCCCTCCGCGTTCCGCGGAGGGAGGGACTAGCCGTGATTGATTTGGCGGTCGAGAATGCGGAATAGAATGTCCGCGGTTTTTGAATCTGCCCGACGGCTCTGGACGAAATAGGTCTCATAGGGAAGGGCCTGGTCCGGTTCCATCCTGCAGGCTCCGGAGGGAATCTCCCGGGACGCAAGAATATAGGAAGCAGTCCCGCTTTTCGCGTAATAGTCATACATGTTGATATTGGGAACGGTATGTACGACCTTCGGCAACAGTCCCGGAATCTGGGCGAACAGAGCATCCAGCCATTTCCGCGTCCGGTGCTCCAGGGAAGAGGGAGCGGCCACCAGAGGCTCATGCTCCAGCTCCTCCAGCCGGATATACGCAAAAGGCTCATCCGGGTGATAGTAGATTTTGTCCCAGAGCGGACTGCCCTCCCGGAGATGCACTGCCGGGAGATATTTGACAAGCAGGCGCTTCTGAAGATGCATACTTTGATTCGGCATACGAATCAGGGCATAGTCCAGCTCACCCTTGTCCAGCATCTCCTCCATCTGATAGTTTGCGCAGTCAACCAGCGACAGTACGATATTCGGATCGACCGCTGCCAGAGCGTCCATCAGCCCGGAGACAAGCTCAAAGCCCGTTCGGATGGGAATGCCCAGAGTGAATCGCCTTTTGCCCTTCATTTCCTGAAGCTCCTGCTGCAGTCTGTCCCAATGGGACAGGATATGCTTACACTCAGCGCAGAAACGCTGACCGGCTTCCGTAGGCGCTGCCTCACCGAAGCGGTTTCGCTCAAAAAGACGAATGCCCAATTCTTTTTCCACTTTTTGAAGACGCTGGCTCAGGGTCGGCTGAGAAATATACAGCTCCTGAGCGGCTTTTGTGAAGCCCCCGCATTCCGCGATTTTCAGAACATAGCGCATATCGTCAATAGTCAAAGCAACCCCGCCTCTCTGAAGTTCCTGTGTATACAATAATGTTTAGAAGGAAAAATGTCAATCCCCATTTCATACCCGCGGTGCTGCATGAGGCCGGAGATGTTTTTACATAGAATAAGCGGTACCGACTGCTGAGGAACCTCTGAATTCCACCGTACAGCCAGAAAGATTTTTCAAAACGAAAGGGAAATTCCAATGATAAATCAGATTTTGATCCGCAATGCCCGCAGCTTTGACGCTGCCGACGGCACCTTTTCCGCCCCCTGTGATATTCGTGTTGAAAACGGCAGGGTGGCGGAAATATCCCAAAACATTGCCGTGAAGCCCGGCTATGAGGTTTTGGAGGGAGAGAACCTCTGCGTCTCTACCGGCTGGACCGATTGCCATACCCACTTTGGGGGCTTGGATCCCTTCCTGACCTATCCGGGTCTGGGCGTGACCCGCGTCCACGAGGCGGGGAGCTTCGGCGCGTTTACGTTTGAGAGATTCCATCAGATCAATTCCCGCTTGCCCTTCCCCGCGACAGCCTATCTGTATGTGGGCTGCTGGGGCGTTGCAAATGGTGAACTGAGGACTTTGGATAATTTGAAGGAAGAACCTTTTCTAGAGACCGCAAGGGCTTTCCCGGATGAGATTTTGGGAGCTAAAATTCGAATTGATCCCCGTGTCAACTGTGATACAAAAAAATCCCTGCGCATGGCAAAGGAATTGGCGGTCAAGGCAGAATTGCCGTTGGTTGTTCATCCAAGTCGCTGTACGGATAGCATTGAGGAGATTTTGGCAGTCATGGACAAGGATGATGTGTATGCACATACCTATTCTCCGGTCAGTCCCAGTATCTTTGACGAACACGGCAAAGTAAAAAAAGCCATTTGGGATGCTGTGGAGCGGGGAGTACGCTTTGACTTATCCCATGGCTCTAATAATTTTGGGTACGACATAGCGCGCAGGGCCATTCAGCAGGGGTTTGCGGTAGAGACAATCTCAACGGATCTTCATCTGGGTAATTATACAAAGCCCGGTATTCGCCTGGCAGGCGTTGTGACGAAGGCAATTCAAGCAGGCATCCCTTTGGCAGACGCACTAAAAAAGGTTATTCTGACACCCGCTGCACTCCTGCATGTTCCCACAAAAGTGTCTTCCGTTCAGGTGGGGCAGGCTGCGGATATAACGGTGTTCACCATTTCTCAGAAGGACATTGAATTGCCAGATGTGGTCGGTAAGGTGGAAACCTGCAAAACTGTTATACAGGACGTTGCAACCGTTATCGGTAGCAGTCTGAACCGTTCTTTTAAGACGGCTATCCTTTGCGAGAACTACGCAGCCGATTGATTTTTCCCGATTCCTTTCTCCCCGCCCCGGAGCTGCCACCACAGCCCCGGGGCGGGCTTTGTGTTTACCGCCGCCGGACCGGGCGGATCACGCCGCAGGCGACTTTCATGCCGGAATCGCCTGCGGGCTGGGTGTGAAAATCATCTGGGTCCGCGTGGATCACAACGGTTTTCCCGAGAATGTCCGCAACCCGGAAACGGTTGGTCAGGAACCGCAGCCAGGCTCTGCCGTCGCGGGCCAGCAGGCTAAGGAGCAAACGCCGTCCAGCCGGCGTTTGGCGGCAGTCCACCGGACTGCCGCATTTAATTGTTCGAGTCCCTTCCGGCACAATCAAAAAGCAGGTCGTCCCCTTTGGGGATGACCTGCTTTTTGGTACAGCGGAGCTAACCAAATCCGAACCATCTTCCTGTTCAGCCAGAGCGGTTTCTATGTCATTGAGTGTGATGGTTTCCGCGCCATCCTTGTGATTGAAGGTGATGATTAGCTTGTCATCGTAGAGATAAATCCGGTTGATGAAGGTATCAATCAGCCGCTGGCGGTGGGACTGTTTACTCATATCCAATACCCGGAATTTGTGCAGGTAGAATAGGATTTGTTCCTCCGTCAACTTCGGCTTGGCAATCTTCTCGTTGGCAATTTTGATTTCCAGTTCTTCCTTCGCCGCCTCCAGTTCATCTAGGCGGCTCTTGGTAGATTTTGTGAAAATTCCCTGTTGGATGGCGTTCAGAAGATTGTCGATGCCCCTCTGGGTTTCCTTGAGCTGTTCTGTCAAAAGCGGCAGATTGGTATTCTCCCGCTCCTGCATATCCAGCAGCATGGCGGCAATCGCTCGGATGGTTTCCTCGTCATTCACCAGCTTCATCGTCCGGCTGATGACCAGATTCTCGATCCAGTCCTTTTTGACCGCTTTCTTTTTACAGTCCGTCCGCTTCTTCTTTACGGACACGCATTTGTAGTAGCGGTGGACATTACCGTTTCTCCCTCTCCCGCTTTCGCCGCACATATAGGCTCCACAGTGTCCGCAGAACAGCTTGGTGGTCAACAGGTAGTCGTCCTCAGCCTTGTGACGGGCTGGGGCTTTCTTGTTCTTCTCGATTTTCTCCTGCACCCGCTCAAACAGCTCCTCCGGAACGATGGCAGGGATGCCATTGGGGATTATAACATCCCGAAAACTGTACTCACCGATGTACCGACGATTCCTGAGCATCTTAGCGATGCTGTTGATGGTATGCTTGCCGCCCCGATTGTTGGTCACATTATGTTCATTCAGATATTCCATAACCTGCGACATGGTGGAGCCTTCATCGTACATCTTGAACGCATCCAGCACAAAAGGCGCTTTCACCGGGTCGATTTGAAAATATTGGTCACTGTCAATGATGTAGCCCACGGTGGGATTGCCACCGTTGAACTTGCACTTCAGGGCATTCTCTGTCATACCACGATTGACCTTTTCCGCAAGGTCAGCAGAAAAGTATTCCGCATATCCTTCCAATACGGATTCCATCAGGATGCCTTCGGCGGTTTCGGAAATTGCCTCATTGGCGGATACAACACGGACACCATTTTTCTTCAGAATGGTTTTGTATTGAGCGCTGTCATAGCGATTTCTGGCAAATCGGTCCAGCTTCCAGACCAGCACAACATCAAACAGCTTTTCCTTACTGTCCTTGATCATCCTTTGAAATTCCGGGCGGTTATCCGTCTTGGCCGAGAAAGCACGGTCAATATAATGCCGTAAAACGGTCATACCATTTTTCTCGGCAAAAGCGGTACATTCTCGAATCTGCCCCTCAATAGATTCTTCCCGCTGATTGTCGGAGGAATAGCGAGCGTAAATCACAGCTTTCATTTTTCTCCCTCCCTGAGCATTTCCCGGAGCGTTTCTTTCAGCCGTTCATTGATGGGGGAACCAGGGTCAAAGCACATCTCGATGAATTTATCCATGTCAGGATATATCTTCTCAATTTTCATTTTTCCTTCATACAGCTTCCCTTGAGGCTTGTCCGTGCGGCCGAAAATATAATCCAGCGATACATCGAAATAATCCGCATACCGGATCATCACATCTGCTGGAACATGGGCTTCCCCACTCTCAAACCGTGCGATAGCCGACTGCCGGGAACCAACAACTTCCGCAATTTTCACCTGAGACAGTTTCGCGCTCTGCCGTAATTCCCGCAGCCGTGTACCGATGATGTTCATACATATCGCCTCCTCGCCTTATGCTATGAGTATATCTTATTCTGCATATAATGTCAACTTTAATTTAGCATATATCGGAATGAATCAAGTGCCCGCAGGATACGCGGCTCGCAAAAGCTTTGTGAATACGACGGATTATTGAAGCGGCTCCGGCAAAAGAATGCCATGAGGCTCAGAACGATGAAATTGCACAATTTTTGCATTTGTGTTGATTAAACCAATTTGGTACAATACTGGCAAGCAATGCATTTGTATTACAAATGCGAGAAACCATCCATTCCGCTTTCCGCGGAACGGACAGATTTCTGCTTGTTGAGGCCCTGCCCCAAGCCCCTGTGAACGCAGTTTTTCAAACTGCGGCTACGCGATTCTGACGAATCGCTGAGGAATACATTAGGAACGATAAAAGAGAATGCGTAGAGAATTGTTTCCGGGATGCAGGTATTCTTAAGAAATACCTGCTGGCGACACTGTACAATTCCATCGTTACCAGAAGCAACTACTATTCGGCCCTGGTGCAGCATGATTTGGCGGGAAGCGGATAGTCAGTTACCATACAACGAAAAACATGAAGTATTGTGTGTTCACACATTATTTTCAAGCACCTTGATGTGTACTTGTGCTATTCTACTTGACAGCCGGACATTAGATTTGTATAGTACAATGTGTATTTGTCAATGTGAGGTGAGGAACATGAACGCCAGGAAGAAAATCGAAGAACTGCTGGAAGCATCAAAGGACGGCACAATTACCGCAGCGCATGTGACGGAGGCCGGACTGCACCGAAGCGTTTTGCAGGAGCTAGTCAAGAACGGCGAGATATACCGTTACGGGCGGGGCCTGTATGTGCGGAGCAGCGCGTGGGAGGACGATTTTTACCTCTTGCAGCGCAAGTATGGGCGCGGGATTTACTCGCACGATACCGCCCTGTATCTGCTGGGCTATTCAGACCGTACCCCTGCGAAATATACGATGACTTTTCCTAAGGGCTACAATGCCCCATCCTTGAAGCAGGAGAACTTAATCATCAAGCGCGTTGTGCCGGAGAACTACGAATTCGGACAAACCCAAATTGAATCCCCCTCCGGCAATCCAATTCGTGTTTACGATTTGGAACGGACGCTGTGTGACATTCTGCGCGGCAGTGGCAGCGATGTTCAGATCGTCGGAGAAGCAATGAAACGCTACGCAGCATCCAAGGATAAGAACATTCACAAACTGATGCAGTACGCTGACCAGCTTCATGTGAAGCCCAAGGTACTGCGATACATGGAGGTTTTGCTATGATTACAAAAAATCCGATGCAGCTGAAAGCCTTTATCAAGAACAAAGCGGCGGAGAAGCATATCTCGGCGCAGCTCGTCATGCAGAACTATATGCTCGAACGGCTGCTGGAACGGATATCACTCTCGCCCTATAAGAACAATTTTATTCTCAAAGGCGGATTCCTGATTTCTGCCATTGTGGGACTGGACACGCGGGCAACCATGGATCTGGACACGACGATCAAGGGCTTCATCCTGACGCATGAAGCAATCCGTAAAATCTTTACGGAGATTTGTGCTGTCCAGATTGCCGACGACATACAGTTTGAGGTTGTCGGCATCTCTGACATTCGGGAAACCGATGATTACCCTGGCATCCGGGTCGCGTTGAAAGCGAATTATCCGCCGATCAGCGTACCGCTGACGGTGGATGTCACCACGGGCGACATGATAACGCCCCGTGAGGTGGAATACACATTCTCCCTGCTGTTCGATGACCGCACGATCAGTATTCTTGCCTACAACCTTGAAACGGTGCTGGCGGAAAAGCTGGAAACTGTGCTGTCCCGCAACATTGCGAATACCCGTCCGAGAGATTATTACGACGTACATATCCTGTACGCCCTGCGCGGCGCGGAATGTAACAAAGCAACGCTGCGCCGTGCACTGGAACGGACGACGCAGAAACGCGGCAGTGGCATAATTCTGACAGACTACCCGGAGATTATGAAAGAGATCCGCGAAAGCGATACGCTCCGTGGGCTGTGGGGGAAATACAGCCGCGAGTATGAGTACGCAAAAGACATTTCCTTTGAGGATACCTGTAATAGCATTCAGATGATTATGGACACTATCATGGTTTGAATATATGATGTTGGATAGACGGCATAGGCTACTGTGTTTTTTGGGGAATGAATAATCCCAGAAACGGGGTTGTCCTATGAACGCTACAGTCATCCTTGCTGGAAATTTATTTCCGCCATTGTTGCAACAACGGCAGTAATCACCCTCACAGTGAAAATGCCTCCTGCACTATGACGGCAAATCTTCACAGGATATTGCAAACGCTGTTGGATTCAAAACCGTCGGCGCTGTCGACAAACGCATATTGGAAATTACAGGAACCTATGAGGATTTCGTATCAGAAGAATACGGCAAATTCTTGGATGAACACACGAAAACTTCTTATACTACAAATAACGTACCGTAAGGAGGTACCTGATTATGGATCAATCAATTGCAGGAAGCATTAGAATATCCGAGTCTGATTATCCGTTTTCCTATGAAAAAGAAACAGAAAGAATTACGGTTTATTTAGGAACGAAAGCCATTACTATTCCAGATGATTCTGAGATAGTCATTGGTCAAAAATATGGAATGATGACGGGTGGGAAAATCCTTTACAAATTGAGTGTACCGTATGCTATAATACTTTCTCCAGAACAAGGAAAGTACGCATTTTTATGGATAAAGAAAAAAAATGGAGGCCATGCTGGGTTTCTACTTAGAGCACTGTCAATACGAAAAAGCACTCAACGCGCATACACTCAAAGCCTATAAAAAGGATATTAGCCAGTTTATAGTCTTTTCCTCCATGCAGGCGGACCCATTCTCCAAAGAAAATATACAAAACTACATTGCTTGGCTGCATGATGATTATGCGGTGCGAAGTGTGAAACGCAAAATTGCAAGTCTAAAAGCTTTTTTTGCATATCTTTCATTTGAGGAAGTGCTATCTGATAATCCCTTTTCTCATATGCGAATTAAAATGCGGGAACCATCCCTTCTTCCTCGAACTATCCCACTCACAACCATTGATCAACTTCTAACGCATGTTTACAGTCTCCAACTATGCCACAGCAAGTCAACATATGCCCATCGTGTACTTATACGGGACGTTGCTATTCTTGAGTTTTTGTTTGCGACTGGCATACGAATATCTGAGTTGTGTTCCCTACATGCGGACGATATTGATCTGATAGAAGGTTCAGTCAAAATATATGGGAAGGGTGCGAAAGAGCGACTGATCCAAATCAGCCATCCAAATGTTCTTCATTGCCCTACGCAACTATGCAGGCTGCTGGGACGACGATATTCAAACCTCTAATCATTTTTCCGCAATCGGCTCGGCAATCCACTGTCGGATCAGTCCGTTCGTTATATGATACAGAAATACTGTGGTCAAGCTGGCATCCCACTTCATATCACGCCGCCTATGCCGCCCGCCAGACAGAGACTATGAAAAACCTCTCCACAGCCCCGCAAATTCTCAGCCTGTCCGCGCTGGAGCTGTTTGCGGTGGAAGCCTCGGTTTCCGAGGACCTCTCCGACCCAACGGTCCTGCGCCAGCTGGAAAGCCTGGGCGTGGCCCCCACGGTCCGGCAGGACGGCCCCGCCCTGGAGCTGACCGTCCGGGACAGCGCGGGAACGGTGCTGATACAGAAAAGCTTTGCGGAAGAGACGGTCCTTAGGGCGCTTGACGATTCTTCCGCGTCGCCATGAGTCTATATTATAGCACGAATCCGAGCTTATCCGGACCGTACACTCCCTTGTTGTGCATCAGAAGACGGCAGCCCTCGGGGTAGGGCTGCCGTCTTCTGTAATGATGGGGACGGGTGATAGGAGTTAACATAAAGAGATAAGTGACAGGAAACGCCTGTGGAAATCTATAACCTACGATGGAGTTGCGGTTACATCTTCAACATAGTCATCGCAGCCGGCTGCCCGTGCTACAAAATTTGTGCGGTTTGCCATGATACTGTAGCGCCAACGGTCAGTGCGGGCTTGCTCAATGTCATCACCGCCGTCCGTATATGCCGGTTCCCAGTAGAAGTTATTCCCTTCCTGATACTGTACACACATCGAAACATAGAGGAAATTGTCAACAGGCAGATCCGTATTTCGGGTAATGTAGGAATAAGCATGATCTTGAACAGGGTTTGTCCAGTTCACGCACTTAGCGTCCCTGGTGCCATAGGGGCATTTGGATGCGGCATTCGCAGCCAGTACCATTGAAAGTATCAGTGTGAGCGCAATCACTAGCATGATTGGTGTGCGTTTTTTCCGCATTGTCCTTTCTCCTTTTTTCAAATTTGTATTTCCCCGTCACTTATCTTGTAAATATTGGTACAATACCGGGCAACATTTCTATCATGTGTTACCAGAACGATGGTTGTTCCGGCTGCGTTGATCCTTCGGAGCAGCCGCATGAATAATTCCGCGTTTTCAGAATCCAACGCCCCGGTTGGCTCATCCGCAAAAATTACTTCAGGATTATTGACCAATGCTCTGGCAATAGCAATGCGTTGGCACTGCCCCCCTGAGAGTTCACTGGGCTTTTTATCTCTTAAATCCGAAATTCTCAGTGCGTCCATGCATGCCAGCCCACGAGAATGAATCTGCGACCATTTACATGTTGAAAACATCAAAGGTAAGCAGACGTTTTCAAGCGCCGAGTAGTCCCCGATCAATCCATAATCTTGCAGAATAAAGCCAAATTCATTGTTTCGCAGCCTGGCCATTTTTGCCTCGGAAAGCTGCCTGATATCTATTCCTTTGTATAAATATTCCCCTTGATCCGGCTTCAGAAAACCGCCGAGCGTATGTAATAATGTGCTTTTCCCGGAGCCTGAAGCACCCATGATCCCAATAAAATCCCCCTTTTTGATTGAGAGAGAGATTTTTGAAAGCGCCGTTACTTCGTTTGGCTTCCCTCTGTTGTATGAATAAGAAATATCCGTTAATAGAATAAGTGGCGTCATGATTTGTCATTCCTCAGTCCCCGTAATATATTAACTGCATCAAAGAAAGCTTTCTGGACGAATGGATCGTCAAAACAAATGGGACAATCGCGACGGTGATTACAAAGGAGCAGGCAATTGCAAAGCTCCAGAAAGAATCATAACCTTCACTCAAGACGAGCACGTCCCTCACGAAATACGCAAATACTGTTGGTATGGCCAGGCAGATAAGGTCCAGCGTCAATATAAGACGTGAATAGAGTCTGAAGGAGCATCCGCAGAAGATATAAATTCCCATTTGTTTTTTTAATTCATCCAGTCTGAGATATGTATACCCGCCGATTCCAAATAAGGCTGAAACAAAAACCAAAATACAAACCAACGCATCGAATCTATATAACCCAATTAAACGCTTCATTGAATTTTCCTCCAACGCGGAAAGCAAAAACATTTTTCCGCTTAAATTGGAGGCATTAAAACTTTCAACAAAAGCCGCCGGGGAGATACCTTCCTCTAACTTGGCTACAGTACCTCCAATCATTTCACACGATGCATGGTGCTTTATAATATCGAAGGGTACAATAGCAAGCAATTGGGATCGAGATGGCACCAAATGCCGCAGCTGTGAATAATCCAGGCCAATCTCCGAATATTCCGGCTGAGATCCTGCACTTTTCAAATCATAAACGATATCATGGGGATTAATAATTCCCGCAGAGGTACATTCAATGTCCAGATCAAAAAGCTTATCGTGGACTGTAATTTTATATGTGGCGGCATCCCCTAAGTTTGCGCGAACACCCTTGTTAACAAATACTGTATGTTCCTGAAACGCCCAGTTCCCCGAAGCGAGTATGCTGTTCAGCGTTGTAAATACTTCAGGACTGTATAGATATATATCCGCTTTTTCACCATTTATGTATCCAATTGTGTGGTAGGTCAGGCATATTGCTGCAATACGGTCATCTGCATACAATTGGGAAATATAGTCAACTGAATTTTGAGAATCCAACAAAGCAAATGTTGGCGCAGAGTAGTAAACCATATTACTTGGGACGCCATCCGCTATCCAATTATGAAGCTGCCAATATTTGACAAAAGGTATAAGAGAAGTATTCAGTAGGACAACCGCGATAAAAATCTGAATCATTATCAGCAGTTCTCCTTTGAAATGTCTGGTGCAGGTTTTCCGCATCAGAAATAGAAGTTTCATCATCCGTTCCCTCTTCCCAGTTCCCATGGTCTCCACTGTCGGATTATTTCCTCCAGCTTTGAAATGGCGATAGCGAATGCGGCCATAAACTCAAATATCAATACAGCGAATACAATCTCTATATCCAGGCTGTAGTATAGCCTTAACCTTGAGAGCAAATTCCGTGAAAGATCCGCGAATAGAATCGCAGCCAGAGATGAGATTAAAAAAAGAATAATGAAATGAATAATTATGATCTCACGTAACTGCCGTGGAGTTGCGCCTACAAGGGAAAATACAGCATATTTTTTCTTTTGCTTGTTGAGAAAGCTCCAATACATCGCGAGTACATTCGCAAATGACACAATACAAAGGGCTCCAATTGCCAGAAAATAAAATGAATTGCGAATCAGGAAATCCTGTAATGGATCTGGCGGATACAATACTTCTGAACAGCCGGTTTCATCCAACAGAGAATTCACAAAGCGTTCCATTTCGTTGGTATTTGCCATTGCAATGTGGTTCATTTGCACCCGTAAAAAGGCATTCCGATAACCCATAGAAAGAATTTGTTCCATGGGAATAAATATTATTTTTTCGTAGTTACAGAAAGATGAAACGATACTGCCGCCTAATCCGTTGAGTAAATTTCTTATGTCAAGTTTGGTGCTCCCGACGATTTCGTACGCAAGCCCGGCAATAGTAATCGAATCATGTTCGTTGGGATGGTAAACTGCTATGCTATCCGACACAAAAGCAGACATGGGGTCCTGGTTCCGCGTTAAAAAGGTCCCTTCTCCCAGTGGAAACCAGTTCGCGGGTTCGTCTCCATACCACCCTACAAGCACATAATCTGTATCCTCTGGAATAAAGAATAAGAAAGCATTTACAACATCCTCGTTTCTACTTATGGTTTGGTATCGGAAGGCGTGATCACAGTCCACTGCCGGAAATGTAAATGTGTTATACACAGAATACTTCGATTTCTCATTTGTTTCATATTGAATGACACAAAAGGAAATCAGGTGCGTGGCCAGAGCGGCAGCCATACCACAAATTATTACAAGAAGTAAAATACCGTTATTTCTTATGCAGGCACGTATATCCTTTACGATAATATAAAACAGTTTCATAATCAGTCCTTTTTTGAAAAAACAAGTAACTGTCGGATGAAGTGCTGTTCAGTATCACTCCGATCAGCAATGCGGCTGATATGCAATTTGTAATACGAATCAAGAGATAAAGTACCGCTATTATACAGCAATATTAAAATAATAAATATATAGTCCTGTGGCAGCAGGCCGCCGCTACGGTCTCGAATGCTCAAGTTTTACGCTTTTTGTTGTAAAAATACGACATTTCAACTCTTGATTTGCATTGTAACATATGTGTTCTAAATTCAATCTTAATTACAGCTGCATCGGAACCAACTCCTTTTCAATAAAAACTTCCTTTGATACTTCAACTTTGTAAATGATCTTGTAATATATATAGCGTAAATATTTATATATGTCAAGCAGCTGCATATTGCTTCCTTCCTCCATGCCAGTGATTTATTACTGGCGTTCAAACAAAGTCCTTTTGATATTGTAATTCTGGATATTGAGATGGAACCGCCGACTGGCCTTGATATAGCAAAGGTCCTCGTTTCACTGGAATCCCCGCCTGTAGTCATTTTCGCCACCAAAAGTAATGCTTACGCATTAAAGGGCTATGGGGTTGCGATTCGTTATCTGCAAAAACCAATTTGTCAGCCGGAGTTCTTTGAAGCCGTGGACGCGGCTATCGCCGATGCGACTGCGCATCGGCTTACCTTCCAACTCGACTCGATGCTTATATCTGTCCATTTACGCGATGTCCAATACATTGAATCATTCGGTCACTACACTGTCATACATACGTCGCAGGATCAATATCGTCTCCGAAGCACTCTAAAAGATATATCGTCCCGCCTGCCGAAAGGGTATTTTGCGGCTCCCCATAAGAGCTATATTGTGAATTTGGAGCATATTCGCTCTGCCTCCACAAGCGAAGTTACACTTGATTGCGGCGTTGTAATTCCTATTGGCCGCAAACGGACACAAGAATTTAACAATGCGTTGTATCGCTTTTTGGGGAGGTAAATATGTACATTGTTTCAGAGATAATAGCAGTTATTGCCGAAGTTGCGCTTGTTCACCTTTACATGAAAGATTCTTTTCCCACAAAAGACCATCCCTGGTGGATATATGGGGTGTTTTATACAATTTTCGGTGGCATTTTGGTGTACCTATCTTTTTTGCCTAACGCCTCATTTATCAGATTGCTTTTCAGCATTCTCTTTTTCTTTTTGATCCCTAAATGCCTTTTCGTAGCTTCTTTTTCGCAAGCACTTTTTGCAAGCGCAAGTTTTTGCGGCATTTATGTCTTGAATGAATTGCTGAGCATTGGATTGTTTTCGTTGTTTCATGTAAATATTCAAGCCATCATGTCCTATGGAAGCGCACGGGCAATATCCATTATTGTCTCACATACCCTTCTGTGGCTTTGTGTCCTAATCGTCCTTGCAATTACCAAGCAAAAACGCACCGCCATCACAGCCCCCTTTTTGCTGACATTGGCCCCAGTCTATATCGCCGGCATCCTATTGGGTGTAGCGTTCTGTAGGCAAATTCTTTCTGGTGACAACCGGATGACCGTTCCTGTCCTTGTGTCTGCAATAGGTCTGCTGTACATGAATATACTGATTGTTTTATATGCCGAGCAGGCAAAGGGAGCCTCTGATCAGCGACTGAAAGCAGAGCTTGCGGAACACCACTACGCCATGCAGGAGCAATACTATGACCAGCTTCGCGCTGAACAGGAAGAAACCAGGGCAATGTTTCACGATATCAACAAATCCCTTCAGGCTATGCGTGCCCTGGCCTCTGAGGCAAATTCTGAGGGGGCTAATTCCTTGCTTTCCGAAACGCAAAAGATATTTGAAGATTTGGGGACAGTTGTGGATGTTGGGAATAATGTCGTAAGCATTATTCTGAACGAATACCGCCAGTTGGCTGATGATGCCGGGATTACATTTGATTATGATGTCAGTATCCCACATACATTGAGCATAACAGCCGTTGATCTGTATGTTCTGCTGGGAAATACCCTCGATAACGCAATAGAGGCCTGCGGATCTCTGCCAGAGGAGCAGCGTTATATTCACTTACAGTTTCGGACCTTTCATGAGATTCTCTTTCTCCAAATCAAGAACCCTTATTCAAAAGACTATCCGCTGCGCATTCGAGGTAAAAATCATGGATATGGCCTTCAAAATGTTCGTAAATGCGTTAAGAAGCACAATGGCCATATTTCCGCTGAGCAAGAAAATGGGGTATTTACCTTGTCGTTGAGACTGGCTGACTGCGTACCTGCTACAACGAATATGCGCACATTAAGCCAGTGAACTATGGCTAGACCGCTCACTTTTGCAGTAATAGCACCAATCGGGATGACTACGAAATTTCTGATTGGTGCTTTTCGTTGCCAAAACTGCAATGTTAGGATTACCTATATGGAGGGCAAAAGATACGATAGCAAGCACAGCAAGTGAGTACCCACTTGCGAAATTTGTTATTGGGCAGATCCCAAACCCTTGAACGAAAACGGAGGCAGTTGATGGCCGTGGGCACATCTACAATTACGAGCATTGAAAATCAGCTCTGCTTTCCACGAGCAAGCGCAAAGGAGCGGGGTTAGATTCTGAAGGGCAAAACGTTCTGCGGCTGTTGTGAGCGCACATTATCACATACCACCTCTCTATGCTATTGACACCCGCTCCCAATATTGCTATAATACAACCAAGCAAAAATGCAGACGCCGATCAAGCCGCAGCTTGACAAGCGTCTGCATTTTCCGTTTTCAGAAGGAGGCCTTGCCGCAAGTACAAATCATCCACCCACATACAACCGCACCTTAAAAATTTCATATTGAACCGGAGGGAACAACCAGCTTGGGCCGCAAAAAGAAGCTCATCATCAATTCCGGTATTCCGCAGCACGAGATTGAACACATCGCCCGGTGCATCCTCCCCGACATCCTCGCCTACTACGAAAGCGCAGAAGGCCAGCGGGAGTTCCGGGAATGGCAAGCTCAGCGTGAAGCAGAACAGACGGAAAGAAAGGGAGGGAAAAAGTAAGCAAGTGACCAAACAGGGTGCTGTCAATTTGACGGCACCTTTTCTTATATGGCCGGTACCTCCGCTCCCGCATTTGGGGAGTGGAAAAGCAGCTGATAGAAAGACTTTCTGGACGTTATTCCGGTTAGGGAACACAATTACCTTCGGATGCGCAGAAACACATTTCTAAATGCGTGAATTACATGGAGCAATAATCCGGTATACGCTATGATTAATTCAAACTTTTTCTATGAGTGGTAATGCTTTTCTAACCGCCTTGACCTGGTACAATTGGTTTGAGATCAATTAAAGTGTACAGAATTTTTTCTGCTCTTGTTACAGTATCTTGCCCAATTCTCATTTCTACCACAGCTTCGGCGGTTTGTGGAATCGAGAACACACTATCACGAATACATGAAGCGATCGCTCCTCTGATGTGTTCACTTCCAGTAGTAACAAACTCAAAAGTGTTACGCTCAACGTTTGCACCTACCAGTTCACCATAGAAAGACTGGGTTTCAACAATCTCCTCAATTTCAGATTCAATTAGTGCTAAACTCGTAGCCAGATCTTTTGTTGAATAATGCTTTGAAAAACTATTTCTATTTGGAGATGCGTTATTAATCTTGATGCCAACATTTCCACGCAACAGTGCAACTATCAACGATTTGAATCTATATGCAACCCGGGGATTTTGATTGGAAAGAAATTCTTTGAGTTTGGATTTGTCTCCAGCAATTTCAAATAAATAGTTCAGATCGCTAAGCGTGGCAGTTAGTGGGGTCTCATAGTGTATATCACACAGTTCATCGGATTTTAGGCGAATACCTACGGATGCTGCAAACATCCCTGTCAAGCATAGTCTGCAATCGTCTTTGATTTTTTGAGGAATTGCGCCGCGAATACCGCCATTTTTATATGCCAATGCATAAACTAATTGTTGTACATTGTCCAGTGTATCAACAACAGTTAAACACGGGAGTTCCTGTGTATGACCATCATCTTTTTCGAGGGAAATCTCGATGATATCACGCATCTCGTTCAACGCCTGCTCAATAGGTGCATGTTCTGCTGGCACGAGTTCCAATGCTGTATTGTAGTCTAAAAATTCTCCTGCCTCTGGTAACATATCATCGGACAGGTGATCAGGCAGAACCCTTGTCACAGAGACATCCAATCCAGCTTGGTCAACACGGAAAATTATTGCTTCAGGGTGGGTTAAAAGTTCTCTGATTTCTATAGAATTCTTTTCTGCCTTAGAAAGCCTACCCGTTGATATGGGGACCACTAACCAAGCCTCATCTGATTTGGGTAAGGATGGAATTGCAACAACAAAATAATATTGCATAGCTTTTGTTGCACATGAGAAAATGAGCGGTTCATCATAGTACAAATATGTGTGATAGAAATAAAGCTCACCTACGGATGGGAGATTCAAAAACAATTCATTCACTCTCTACACCACCTTTTCCGTAAGCAGTAAAAAATGTGTGAGGTTCCACTCCTTCGTAAATCCACCATGTAATATGCGTGGGATTAGCCTTGCTGGGAGTGCGAAGAATTTTACCTTTTCCTGCATCAACCTGTCCATAAGCAATTCCCTTATGAGTACCTCTTAGTCTCGGGGATTTACGTTTAGCGTGCTCACAGTCTTCAGCTGAAGGGAACATAGAAAGGCCGTATGCCTGAATCAAGCCGGCATACCTCTGAGGATTGATTTGATAAAATGTCAAAAAATCTTCTGCGGAAGGAGTAATTTCCTTACACAAACGGAACAATACAATTTCCTCGCCAGAAGCCTCTGCGGGGGGACAACCCTCTGGAAAATATGGAGGGAACACCCGAATGTTGTTTTCCATATTTTCTCCTCCCGTCTTTCTATAATAGCAAATTCATACTATCACCAACATGAACATTTTGCAACTAAAATTTACTATTATAAGCTGCCCATCAGTAGCGGATTTTGATTTGGCATATTCAAAAACATTTTCAAGAGTGATACCAATGGAAAGACCTCTTAGCCTTGCAAACAGAATATTGACAAATACATAAGCCGTAAATTGCAGAAGCTTCTGACATATTGTCTGGATATACCCAGACTGAATGATTTAGCGATGGACATAGTAAAATCCAGATTAACGGATCGAGTGTTACTCTCTCCCCAAAACTTCTTTTGAAGAAACAGATTAGCAATTAGAGGAATCAATTTATTGGGGGCAGATGGTCGATACCCCTTAAACTTGATCCTCAAGGTCGTTGTACATCGGTCATTTCGGCTCTCTGTTCTCATACATATTCCGGGCTACCTCAGCATCTACCAAGATACAGTCGATGAAAATTATACTTTCATTAGACTATTTGACCTCAACACAGGCGGTATCGATATTAAAAGTGCACGAAATCAAATAACAGTGTTCTCCTAAATCTGCTTCTTTTTCCTGGGCTCTCTCGGCTTGAATTCCAGCCATTTAACAACGCCGTTTGGGAAATAGGTTTCTTCAAACTTGCTAAAGAAAACAAATAATCTGAACTCATCTCCCACAGGGAAGAATTGGCTCGGATTATATTGGTTCGGTGCGTGCAACAGGACTCGAACCTGCATGCGTGAGCAGCGGAATCTAAGGGTGATGTCACCTCAGTGAAGCTTTAAACCTACATAAAGTTAAATACCTTGCTATCTTGAGTAATATGTTAAAATAATTGATTAGGCACAGAAATGGATCGAATGGGCCGAACTTTCTTATATTCCTCAAGAAAGCGTTTGCCCAAAAGTAGCTCATTATCCAAATACACCTGAATGCGATGCTGCAAAATGTAATTATGATCCATGAATAGTAGATCCTTAAGCTGACGTACATCTACTTTCATACCCCCAAAGATGCAGTTTTCAAATTTAGTTTTGAAAACGTGTGCACCTCGGATATCAGCATTGGCTAAATTACAATTCGTGAAGATTGCCCCGTTCAGAATTGCATTTTTAAAACTACATCCGCAAAGGATACTGTTATGATACTGTACAACCTTACTTTTTGTATTATCAAAGTACGATAGACTTAAATCACAATCTATAACATAAGCATCGCTCAAGTTACAGTCACACAGCATCGCTTTGTGCATCTGCATTTTATAGATATATCGGCTATATAAATCAGCACCTTTCAAATTAATGCCATCTAATTCCATATTTCGAAGTTCACAAAACCCCATTGCTTTAGATGCCTGTACTTGAGGGTGTGCCAACAAATAAATGAGTTCTTTTCGCTCATCAGCAGTATATCTTTGAAAAAAAGGAATCCCGGTTTTTTTGTCAAAATCCTGGATACAAAACACCGAATATAACCGTAGGATTGCATCACACCATATTCTACGATTGGCATCTCTCTTCGAAAATACGGATTCAGTATGTTGTTCTGTACAAAGCTCATAAGCAAGAAAACGAGAAAGAATTCCGGATATCCTCTTTGCGCATTGTGTATGTTCTTCTTGCGCAAAATAACGTATGTTTTCCTGAACTAACTCAGTCAGCACACCATCGGATTCTATTATCTCACGGATTGTGTGCAAAATAGATTCATCTGTAGCATTATCCTGCGAGGAAAAGGCATTAAAAATATACCGTGCTATAAGAAATGCTGGTATAGATTGATGTGTAAATGAGTACCCGTTCAGGGATTTTGTCAACAAATACTGTGTGCAGACTATAGATATTAGTTTTGGGTCTATAATACACGTTGCTATTTCATTTTCAGATATAATATGTTCCGGCTGCCCCATACAACGGATTGCGATGTGTGTAGCCGCATCGAATATCTTGATGGCATCTTCCAATGAAATATATTTTGGCGTAACGCTATATTGATTCCGGAGTAGACTATTGTTTGTCTCAGGTAGAAAAACTTGTGAATAAATTTGAGCTAAACTCTTTTCGTTGGTAATATTAACTTGATGCCGAATGCAAAGCTCCATGACATGCGGCATTAAGATGATATCCGCGGTATTTAACAAGTTTTCTTCGTCCTTTGTTAGCGGCTGTTTTAAAGGAGAATTATCCGCCTTTGATTCGCAAGAGTCAGTTTTTTCTATATTGTTTGATTGCTGAGATCTTTCAAGCAGGCGCAAAAGACGATGCACATAATTTTGCATTTTAGAGATATCTTTTTGAGGAAATGCTTTCTGATATAATTTCAGCCAATCCAGTCCTTGCTGTTCCGAGAATCGATGCAAATGAATACTTAGAATATGGTCATCCTCTATATCAAGATATCCACTTCGGCAAGCTATTAGTACTTTGCAATCAAGCATGCACAATTCATTTACCAAATTGCCTATCCGATTGTTTGCATCCTGCCGAGACCAGTCGGATTCATCGATGGCATCGATTAAAAGAAGTGCATTGGTATTTAATTCTGTCGGTTGAATTCCTAAGTGATCGCAAATACTCTTGCAAGTCATACTATTTGATCTTAACTCGCGATCACTAAAACTCAGCAAATGAACCGATTTGGAAGGAAAAACGCCAACATCAATATTATAAATTATTTGTGCGATTAGTGTGCTCTTTCCGGTGCATTGGCTTCCTTCGATGATAAGCGTTGTAAGCAGGTCTGGCATCAAGATTCTGTCCTCGTTTGTTTGTCCTGAATAGCGCTGCGGCACAATTCTTTGACGTTCAAACCACTGCTTCAATGTTCCAGAAAGAAAAGCCGCTATCAGTTGCATAATATCATCATGCTTATCGGTGTTCCCCTCGACGGAATACCTTCCCGGTAAATACATGTCTTTCTTCAATAGTTCTCCCATCTGTTCAAATACATATCGATTTAAATATCGGGATACCATCAACGAATATGGCTTTAAGCGGTTAGTTTGTTCGTCTTCTGGAGAAGTCTTTTTCTGGTGCTTTGTATCATCTGTATAAGGTTTATCTGGCCGCTTATACTCTTCATTGAATTTATAAAATATATCGGTTTTGTTTCCTGCATCTTCCGGAAAAATACTCAATGAAATACTTTTACGGTGCTGGCCAATTCTACATCTTCTAAGCAATTCTTTCAATCCGACTGGGGTTAACGCTGCGTAATAAATTTGGGCAGAATGGCCATCATCCGCAACATAGACCACAAAATACATCACACCGCCGTCGCATAAATAATTATTTAACTCGTTAACTTCTACGGGGAAAGATATCCGATTTTTGGATAAATTAGCGCAACGCTTTCCCTTAATCTGGAGGGGAACTTTTCCGCAAAAATCAGCATTTGTTTTCTGCTCACTTTTATAGATATATACTTCCCCGTCCCAGAAAGGATTTTTATCATTTTCATATATATTCGCAGAGAGAAGTTTACTCGTCAAAATACTCTTTTTAACAGCGTTGGTTGCAAGCTCTTCTATATCTCTAGTATTCATAGTATATATCCCCGCAACTTCCATATTTGAATGTAATTTTTTCAGGAAATCTAAATTATATCGGCTTTTAGTGAGAAAAATTCATAACACTTTGAAAATCGATTTAAACCGCAACCAAAAACAGTTGCAGTTTGATTATGCGACCGTTTTTCTAGTTGCTCTTTATTTACTTGAGCAAAAGAGCTGCGATGATTGCAATAGCGGTACTAGACAATGTACCGACAAGATACTTCTCGGCGAAACTTTGATTATCCAGTTGCTTGTATCTAGCCAAACTCTTAGCGGTAAGTACAAAACCAATGGCCCCAATTTCCCCGCAGAGAACTAGGATGACCGTGAGAATACGCTCCAGTTTTCCAATAACACTACCGACAGGGGCAATGTCAGTAAGTTAAGCTGACGAATCCTCCTACCCTCAGGAATGAGATGG
>ERZ772889.784-NODE-784-length-32487-cov-61.802325_pt1 | contig 32487 bp, 24 predicted proteins | sample MGYA00512127_ERZ772889 | MGnify/ENA primary metagenome ERZ772889 (study PRJEB29015, sample SAMEA2737689) | human gut metagenome | biome: human gut; feature: human-associated habitat; material: faeces | place: China | collected 2012 ...
TCTCTGGAGTCCTTGTACTTGTGTACTGCTCTCAGAATGGTAACAACTTCCTTCTTGGTAGGAAGAGGCACGGGACCACTTACCTGAGATCCGGTCTTCTTAACAGTTTCGATGATTTTTTTGGCAGATGCATCAACAAGCTGATGTTCATAAGCTTTCAATGTAATTCTCATTACCTGATTTGCCATAAAAAAAGTCGCCTCCTTTTCGCACTTTTGTAAGTAAATACTTACTTTTTGTACGGACAAGCGGTGACTGTACACTTTCCCGTGTGTGTCTGCGACCTTTGTGCAACGCTTTCTTCTCTCCGGCCATAAACTTACACGTTGTTACTGCTCAAGGCAGATGTTAATTGGTACAGTGACTTGCCGTCAGTTTTCTAACTTGACATTCGCTCCACGGAAAACCCGATCTCCATTGCTGGAAACCGGCAACCTCACGCTTCACAGCTATCATGCCACAGCAAGGATTAGTATACATTGAATTTATGGGCATTGCAAGACTTTTTTTCAAAATATTGTATTTTTTTTGATACAATCTTATTTTGTTGTTTTGCACATCTTTGTCACTGTATTTTTGTGAGTTTCTTCTATAATAATAGCACCTGTCCAATCTTGAAAAAAGATGTATTATCGAATAATATTAAAGTGATAACTTAAGGAGGGGAATCCTATGTATCATAAGAAAAAAATTGCCTTATTTATTTCCCATATTTACGGTATCTACCAGCAGGGTCTCTGCCAGGGCATCGTATCCACCGCCGAGGACTATGGTTATAAAACGGAAGTATATACCACAAGTGACGGCGAGGATCTCGGGGACTACTCTTTGGGAGAATCCAGCATTCTCCGTATTCCCAACTGGTCCAATATCGAAGGTGTCGTATTTGCATCCGGCACGTATACCGATCCGGATCTTCGAAACAAAATATGTAACCTGTTAAAAGAGCAGAATTGCTCCGTCATCGAAATTGCGGACGATCATGCTGCATTTCCCAATATTTCCCTGGAGAACAATCTCACCGCAGGTGCGCTGACCTCCCACCTGATCGATGTCCATAACGCAAAACGGATCTGCTATCTGGGCTGTCGGTCGGAAGCCCTGTTTTCCGTAAAAAGAGAAAAAGCCTTCATCTCCGTCATGCAGCAGAGGGCTTTTACGTTATTGGATCATGATATTTACAATTGTGATGAGACCCCAGAAGATTACATCCAAGCCCTGCACTTCTTTTTTGCTCCTGGGCTTCCCGCACCGGATGCCTTCGTCTGCTACAACGACCGCATTGCTCTGGGTCTGTGGAATGCCGCATCTACTCTCGGATATAATATCCCCGTGGATTTTGCCGTCGTCGGCTGTGATAATTCCAAGGAAGGGCAGAACGTCACACCGCCTTTAACGACCGTCACGTTCCCAACCTATCAGTTAGGGGAAGCAGCGGTGAACGCTTTGTTTGCCCGCTTGCAGGGACGCACGGAGCATGCCACTACGGTATTTGCAGAACCGGTGTATCGCGGTTCCTGCGGATGCAGTTATCAGTATACAGGATCCGGTTTCAACTATCTGGCTTCCCTCAATGAGCGGATTGCGGATACCGAACATTCCGCGCTTCGTTCCATGCGGATGTCTGCGGCTTTTTCACACATCTCCGATATTGACGAGGGAATGGATGTCTTGGAAAAATATGTATCGGATATCGATCATTGCAGTGAATTTTATCTCTGCCTCTATTCCGACTGGGATACTGTCCCTGAACACATTCTGGCATTGACAAAACAGACCGATTCTCCGGAATATACCTCTTTGGATGATACGATTTTATTAAAGCTTGCCATTCGCGACGGACGCAGGCTTCCGGAATGCAGTTTCCCGAAGACCTCTCTGCTTCCGGAATTTCTGGAAAACGCCTCACGCAGCGCATACATTATATCCCCGCTGTTTTTCGAGAACCGCTCCTTCGGTTATATTGCCATGGTCTTCGAGGATAACCGGATCGACTTCCGTTTCAAGGAAGTTCCCTGGATCATGAATATCACCCAGCTGTTGGCGAACCTATGTGACAGCAAACGGACGCGTATCATGACAGAATATCTGGAGGACCTCTATCTGAAGGATTCTCTGACCGGGCTCTGTAATCGGCATGGCTTCGGTCACCGTCAACAGGAATTATTGAAATCCGGTACCTTCTTTCCTTACCTGCATGCATTGGTACTGGATTTGGATGAACTCAAGACCATCAACGACCGTTTTGGACATCAGGCCGGTGATTTCGCTCTTCAGACCATCGGACAGGCAATTCGGAGCACCGCAGAAGAAAACGATATCTGTTGCCGATTCGGCGGTGACGAGTTCTACTGCCTCCTCCCGAGAGATTCCGCCAAAGCTCCAGAGAACTTTTTCGTCCGCGTCGAACAATATCTGGAACACTTTAACAAGCTGAATGATAAGCCTTACAATATATCTGTCAGCTGCGGTTGGGCCACCTTGGATATTTCCGGGAATTCTGTTCCCACAAATCTCAGAGGTCTGTTTCAAGAAGCAGATGAAAATATGTACCGGATCAAAAAGACAAAAGTGAAACACGTGATCAAAGATATTGGAAAATAGATCACATTTCCTCTTTTTTCATATTTTTGCGATACTCTGTTGCAGAGACACCACACCGGTTACGAAATGTCTTCATGAAATGCTTTTCATTTTCATAACCAACCATCAGACTGATCTCCTGTACCTTGAGATCCGTTTTCGCCAGAAGCTTTTTGGCTTCCCGGATGCGGATCTCTTTCAGATAATTGACAAAACTTTCCCCGGTATACTGCTTAAAGGAATAGGAAAACTGCGAATAATTCATAGACAAATAATTGGACACTACCGCCATATTCAGATCCTTATTATAATTCTCCGCAATATATTCCACGGCCAGCTGCATCTTCCGGTCCGCAGCTGTTCCTTCTTCTTTGCTGTTTTTCTCTCTGTGGATCTCCATGATCCAGTCCATCAGATTCTCACGGTACTGTTGCAGATCCGCATAGGCAAGAATGTGTTCCAGCCGCCTCTTTTCTTCTTTCCATTCCGCACTTGTGCCGTCTCCGTATATCTTCACGATTTCCTGCAGGGTCTCCGGTATTACACGGAAAAAGTCATCCGGTGCAATCCGTTCCTGTGCCGTTTCTGCAAAAAATCTGCCCCATTGTCTATCCAGTTCTTCCGTTCTGCCGCTTCCAACCAACTGGATCCTCTGGGAACTGTTCTGCTCATTCAAAAGTTTTGCCGCTTCATCCCTGAGTCCCGTCGGAACTCTGCATGGCTCTTCTCCATTGTGCACCATTCTGCAGATGCAGAATGCTCTCTTTCTGGCCTGTACTGCTTCCCTGTAGGCTTCCTGCAGATGTTCCAGTCCCTGATAGGGGCTGCTGATACCGACAGCAGCATCCGGCAACTCGTTTTTCAGAAACGGAGACAAATCCTCTTCCTCCAGCACATAGACACATCCGTCATCCACATTTTCCAGAAAGATCACCCCGGAATTTTCCGGCGCCTCTCCTTCTTTTTCTCCGCAGCACACCACATAAGCTCCCTCATAGAACAATCCGTCATATTTCTGCTTCAGCATCCGCATTTCTTCCGGAGTGCAGTCTGCACCGGACAGCAGATGCCGCATCTGCTGTCTGCCGATCTGCAGTTCATTTTCATAATCTTCCTGACGTCTTGCAAGTTCCTGTTCCAGCTGTCTCATGATCTGCCCGATCTTGTCCCGGTCCACAGGCTTCAGCAGATATTCTCTCACGCCGTTTCGCAGCATTTCCACCGCATAAGAGAAATCATCATAGCCGCTGACTGCCACGATCAGGGGTGGATGCGCCAGCTCCTGCACTCTCTTCGTCAGTTCGATCCCGTCCATGCGCGGCATCCGGATATCTGTAAACATCACATCGATACGCTGCGTCTCCAGCACCGCCAGTGCTTCCTCCCCGTTTTTACATTCCAGAATCACATCCACAGGCACACCGCTTCTTTGGATCATTACCCGCAGGCCCTGGCGTATCATTTTCTCATCTTCCACGATCAATAAGGATTTCAAGTTCGGTTTCCTCCCACATTTTCATCCATTCCGTCTGTTTTAACCGGTAGTCTGATCCTGACTTTGGTATAGCAGTCCGTTCTGGTAAATATCTGTAAACCATATTCCGGTCCGAATTCCAGTCCGATTCTGTCATGCACATTTTTCAGACCGATACCGCCCTTTCCTTCTGCTTTTTCCACTTTCCCGTGCAATCTGTCTGTCAGAATCTTAAGCTCCTCTTTTGTCATTCCCTGCCCGGCATCGGAGATCTCTATGATACAGTCCCCTTCCTCCATCCAGGCTTTGATATAGATCGTGCTGTCCACTCCTAACGGTTCGATGCCGTGCAAGATCGCATTTTCCACTACCGGCTGTAACGACATTTTCGGTATCTCCTGCTGCAGCAGTTCCTCAGGGATCCTGGTAGACAGTGTGATGGAAAAATCATAGCGCAGGTTGATCAATGCCATGTAATCATGGATATAATCCAGTTCATCCTTAAGCAGTACATTTTGGGAAGTCCATTTCATACTGTAGCGCAGAAGCCTGCCCAAAGATGTAATTGCATCGGAAATCTCATATTCCTCATCGATCTCCGCCATCATTTTTATGGATTCCAATACGTTATAAATAAAGTGTGCATTGATCTGGTTCTGCAATGCTCGGATCTCGGAGTTTTTCACCAGCACCTCACGATTGATATTCTCCTCCATGATATCCTGAATGCGATCGAGCATTTTATTCAACTGCATGCCCAGTTCACCCATTTCATCGTTGCTGTGAGCTGCAATACGGACCGACAGATCTCCCTTTTCCACGGCACGCATACTCTGCAGGAGCTCATAGAACTGGTGCAGCATACGCAGTACGATCCAGTTGATAATGAATGCCACACCGACCAACAGAACGATCATGCCTCCGATGAACCATGCTCTGGCGCGGTACACCTTCTGTATTTCCGCGGTGATATCCTTGATTCCCAGAATCGTTCCTCCCAGTTCGTTCTCACGATACGCCGTGACGATCAGCTTACTGCCGCCCATTTTATAATATGCCGCAAAACTGTCTCCTCCGTCCGTGTCACTGTATTCCTGTTGTACGCTCTCCCATATTTTCTCCTGGAGTGTTTCGGCTTCTTCCGTATAATTACTTCCGTAATAGACCGTTCCATCCTCCGCCACAAAACATCCCCACTCTCCTGCCGCGTTCTCATAAAATCCAGGGAACAGATTCTGCATGGATACCACTGCCTCTATCGTACCGATCATCCCGAGTCTGTAATCCGTCACCGGTGTCACATACCCCGCCAGATTGCCGGTCTGCGTGGACACCAACGGTGAAAAAGTAGTATCCGCATAGCCAAACATCCAGCCACCCGTTCCCATAGCTTCGTATCCTTCTGCCCACGCCAGATTTTCCATCCGGTCATGGCGATATAATACGGGCATCATCTCCTGTATGGAATCTGTCTGTGAATAGACACGCACGGAGTACAGTAATGGGTTATTACTGACCAGTCGTTCCAGATTCTTGATATCTGTCATCTGGAAATCCACCAGTTCCCGTGTGGTAAACGCTTCCCCCCGCTTATCCTTACAAAGCACCCGGAGCAATTCATCGTCCGATAAAAAAAACTGCGTGGACATGTTGACCGAATCCCTACAGGTATACATAGCCTCCACGTTCTTATCCATTTTATATTCCATGTAATTCCGGTTCTCCGATATGGTGTTCTGTTCCAGATTGTAGAACAGAATTCCCGCAAAAATTGCAATCGGAATCGTGACTGCCGTTATGATGACAATGGTAAATTTCCAATTTAACTTCATTGCTGCATATCCTTATCTCTATTGAATCCCAAGCCTCAGCTTGTTCTCCTCCATTCGTTTGGTCTGCTCCTCCATGACTCTGTCATACCCCAGATTTTGTCGTTCCTCTTTAAAATTCTCCCATATCTCGTCAAAGTCTTCTTCGGTAGGAGCCAACAACAATTCTTTCAAAGTCTCGCTCCACAGCCTGTCCACTTTCGTCTTGATCTGTCCCAGCTCTGTATTGTCATCCGGCAATGCATCGTATTGTGCCGTGTATCTGGCATAGGGATATGTCCACTCCGCCAGTTGTTTCAACGGTTCCTCCAGCTCTGGCTGCCACTTAAGCTGCATCACATTATTCTGCAGCATCCAATAACAATCATCTGCCCCGTACAGCCTGTCATATTCCAGCCGGTCTGTATTCAGCAGCTTTTTCACATCTTCCCGGATCACCGGTTTCCCGTCGACCATGTCATAAGTGATGCCTTCTATCCCCAGATAGACCATCTTCTGTCCCTCTTCACTGATCAGGTAATCCAGAAATTCCATGGCCCGCTCCGGGTCCTTACACTTTTTGGAGATCAATGTGACAGTCCATCCGCTGATGCCCGGAGACGGCAGCACCGGATCATCCCCCTTGGAATTCTTCGGTCCGTCCACTGCAATATAGATTTTCTCCGGATCACCGGCATACAACGCCTTCTCCTGATCCGCCAGATCTGTGCGCTGATACAGCATGCAGAAATATCTGCCTTCTGCAATCTTTTCACTCATCTGCGTCCTTGTATCCACAAAAATATCCGGTGCCAGATACCCCTCCTCTCCCAGCTGCCGGAACAGCTTCAGCCATCTGAGATATTCCGGATCCGTATACCGGTCATAGTATTTACCGTCCTTCTCATACGGAACCGCCAAAAAATTCTGGAGATACTTATCGAAAGATACGCATCCCATATCGTCAAACACGTGGGATCCGATCGGGATCAGCGGTTCTCCGTTTACCTCCGGATATAGTTCCTTCGCTCTGACCACAGCATCATAAAACCCTTCCGGCGTCGTCATATCCGGTTTTCCCAGTGCCTCATAGATATCCTTGCGCACGAGAAACGTCTGGTTCATGGGAATATTGTCATGTTCCTCCAGGTCTGACGGCGTATAGCTGGAATTGGGATAACAGTAAATATTGCCATCGTCTCTGGTATACCAGTTCCGCACATCCGGATCCGTCACCTCGTAAAACAGCATATCATAAGTATCTGCCAGTTCATTCAGCGGATAGACCATATTCTTATCGATCATCTCCGTCACCTGCGGTTCCCACCAGCCCAGCGTGATCAGATCCGGCAGGGAATCCGAGGAGATCAGAGCATTCAGCTTCTCCTGCTCATTCCCTCTCGGCGTGATAAAATTCACAGAGACTCCCGTCTCTTCCGTAATGGTACGGGAGACCAGATTCTCTCCCCAGCCGGTGACAAACCAGGAATAATTCACATACCAGTCCAGTGTAACCGGTTCCTTGCCGCCATTGTCAGTCACTGTCTGTTCCTGTTTCCCACAGCCGCCAAAAGCAGCCATGCACAACGCGATCATCGCGATGCGGATCACACCTTTTCGTTTCATCATACTACACCTTTCCATTTTCCTTCCGGATAACTTCACAGTGCATCCTGGAAACACATTGTGTTCCCGGGATGTCCGGGCTTACGGCTTTGTTCACGTATATTACACAATATTGCCTACGCTCATTATAACATGCAAAAAACACAGTCTCCACTGGAAAACTGTGTTTTTTCGCCAATTTGCAGATTATTTTTTAAGAATCATTTCCGATTGCTTACTTTGATTATTCTTTTACCGCTCCGGCCGATACACTGCTGATGATGTATTTGGAGAAGAACGCAAATACAAGCAGGATCGGGATGACGGAAATCGCAACGGAGAGATAGATCGCTCCCTGGTTCCGGTTAATGTCGGTAGAAGCTTTCAGGGTCGCCATCATGACCGGCAATGTCATCTTATCATTTTTGTTAATAATGATCATAGGCAACAGATAATTGTTCCAGTTGCCGATGAATGCCATGATTCCCATGGTGGCAACCGCCGGTGACAATACCGGGATGACAATGCGGTGGAAGGAGTACAGTTCACTGGCACCGTCGATTCTCGCAGCCTCGATCAGCGATTTTGACAGGGACGCTTCTGTGTATTGTTTCAGGAAAAATACGGTGCCTGGTGCGGCGATTGCCGGAATGATCAGTGGTATGTAAGAATTCACCAGATGCATTTTGGTGCATAACTGGTAGAAGCCGATCAGGGATAACTGTCCGGGGATCATCATGAATGCCAGGATGGCACCGAAGATCACCTTATTTCCTTTGAATTTGTAAAATGCCAGGCCGTAAGCTGTCATCATGGAGAAATATGCACACAACAGCGTCGCCGGTACAGATACGATCAGACTGTTCCACATACCCTTGAACAGATTAAAGAACTGGAATACCTGTTCCCAGTTTTCCTTCAGATGCGTACTGGGAATCAGGGTAAATCCTGTCACGATCTCGTTGCCGCTTCTGGTGGCATTGACGATCATCATCCAGAAAGGGAACATACAGGTCGCTGCCAGAAGAATCAATAATATGTACAATATTCCCTTTTTGATCTTGTATCCCATATCTTAATCCTCCTTCCGCTGAAACAGCTTCAGCTGTATCACAGATACCGTCAGAATGATCAAAAACAGCATATATGCTATCGATGAAGCATAACCCGTCTGCGTCGTTCCTGTGGTGAATCCGAATTTGTACAGATACATCATAACGGTCTGCGTCGATGCATAAGCACTGGATGTCACTTCTTCCATTAAGAACGGCAGATCGAACATCTGCAGGCCGCCGATCAGGGATGTGATGGCTACATACATCATGATCGGTTTGATCAACGGCAATGTGATTCTGCCGAAGATCGTCCATCTGCCGGCACCGTCGAGGGCTGCTGCCTCGAAATAATCCTTGGATACTCCCTGTACCCCTGCCATCAGCATCAGGAAAGAGTTACCGAACCACATCCAGGACTGGATCACTGCGATCGTGGGACCGGCAGTCGCCGTATTCCCCAGCCAGTCGACGGGATTATAAGAAGCACCAAATGCTTTGAAGATGGTACTGAGCATGATATTAAACGTACCGTATCTCCAGTCTAACAGTGTCTTGAACAGGAAAGCGATGGATGTTGCCGCGATCAAGTTCGGTAAATAATATATAATACGAAATACTCCAAGTGCCCTCATTTTATATTTAACATCGCTGAATACCATCATCAGTAAAAATGCCAGTCCCAGCTGGAGTACGATATTGACCACCCAGATCCGCACGGTGTTCCACAGAGCTCTCCAGAAGAACTTATCGGTAATCACGCGCTTGTAATTGTCAAACCAGATCCAGTTGGGCGTTCCCACTACCTTCAGATCCGTAAAACTCAGGTACAGGGTACGAAGAACCGGATATACCGAAAAAATGCAGAATACGATTACAAATGGTGCTACGAAAAAATATCCCCAGTTATTGTATGCTGTTAATTTGCTTTTTGTTTTATTTGCAGGTTTTGCCATAATAACCCTCCCGGAATCTTCCTTTTGTCCGCAGCTGCTTACAGACTGCGGACAAAAGAGTTCCTGTTTTATTTATTCATCCCGGATTATCGTGCGATCTGAATCTCAGGATAGGTAGACTGTACGGTATCATAGAATTCGTTCACTGCCTCTTCCTGGCTCTTTTCACCCTTCTTGATGCTGGAGATTGCTGCGCCCCACGCATCACCGATCACCTTGTCATACTTGGTAACCTTGGAGTAGTCGATACCTTCTGCCAGCTTCAGCCACAGGGAGTACATCTTCTCACCACCGTAGATCGGGTTCTCATCGTCTGCATGTGCTTCCAGTACAGAGATCAGGGATACTGCATCACCCTGGGAGAAATCGATCCACCAATCTGCGGTATCCTCATTCAGAGTACAGAACTCTACGAACTTCCATGCCTGCTCCTGGCGTGCGGAGTTAGCAGATACGCCGATGAAAGTACCACCACCAAAACCGTAAGCGGGTCCTTCACATACGCCCCAGGAACCGGAGGTAGGTCCTACGTTATCTCTCAATGTCAGAACGCCCCAGCTGGGAAGTCCGAATGCGAATACTTCAGTCTTCTCCATATCCTTGGTAGCTTCTGCGAACTGCTCTGCATCCCATACATTGACGGAGTCATCCGCATAGTTCTGGATATCAGCGGTCAGGATAGGTACTTCGCCCGCCATTGCCTGATACCAGGGAGTGGACCACTGGTTAGCATAAGCGGTCATATCCTTCTGATACAGATCGATTACCAGATCCATGTAATCATATCTTGCCTGGTCTACATTCAACACGCCGTCGATGACCCATGCGGAATCTCCGGAGAAATAATTGATCTCGGAGTCAGATGCAAAGATTCTGTAACCGGCATCCTTTAACTTCTGTGCAGTGTTCATGATCGTGCTGTAATCTTTAAACAGCTTGCCAATCTCATCGGGATCATCGGTTCCGAATACTTCTTTTGCGATATCACGACGATAGTAGATACCTGCGGGAGTGATCTGATAAGATACGGCTCTCTGTACACCGCTTTCATCCTGTCCCATCTTCCATACATAATCTACGATCTTACCTTCATAATCTTTGGCACCGAACTGATCCAGATCTGCAAAGAATCCGTTATCGTAGAAGTCCTGAAGCATCTGGGGCTCTGCCACGATGACATCCGGTTCCTTCTCTCCGCCTACCAGAGCTGTCTGAATCTTGGTCGGGTAGTTTGCCGGCTCAATGACTACCACATCGGTAGCCACACCGGTCTCCTGCGTATAGCGGTCTGCGAAATCCTTCAGGTCATTGGAAAGTGTCCAGATCACCAGCTTATCTCCGTCCTTGGTATCCGCCACCTGCGTAGTTCCCTCTGCTGCGCTCTGTGCTGTGCCGTCTCCTGTGGTGTCTGTCGTTTGGCTGTTTCCGCAAGCCCCCAACGTTAATGTCATTGCCCCAACAAGTACAAGTGAAATCAATTTTCTCAATTTCATAAATACATCCTCCTTTTTGTGAAATATCTTGTTGATGATTTCATTATAGGAGGATGTCTCTTTGGAAAAAATGCACCAAATTTTATTATGGTGTCTTTTTTTTATGTTACTTTTTTATAACAGGTGTCTGTTTTATAGCCACATCCTGCATCACATACGTCACGATACTGTGCGCAGCGATCTCGTCGTGAAAGCCTTCTTCCTCTTCCCGGATCACTACAGGTCTGTTTTCTTCCGATTTATTCAGTACCACCAGCACCCGTTCAGCCGAAGGCGTCAGAAATGCACACACTTCCAATCCGTCCGTGTACTGTGTGGTAGCGATTCTCACAGATTCTGCGGGAATGTATCTGCTGAACTGCCCGATATAATAATACATCAGTTTCTTCACATATCCGTCCTGTTCCTCCGGCTCCAGCATCACCGGCGCCGCACAGAAGTTCCCCACATGATTGGGACCGCCCTGCTCATCCAGCAGCAGGTTCCAATCCAGGAAAGTGCTGACACCCGCACGGAAATTCCCGATCATATCATGGGCATACATTTCCGCCTTACGTACTTCCCCACTGTCCGCAAAACGGGAATATTCCACGCAGCCCTCGGAAAACATCAATTTGATACCGGGGTACTGCTTACGGAGAATCTCTATGGCATCAAAATGATCCCCTGTATACCAGTGCATGGCCGCACCTGCGATGTAGCGGTCCGCTCCCGGTACGGAGACCGCGTCACGGAACCGTTGATAGAGCAATTCCTTATTGTGATCCCAGACATAGATGTCCACATCCTTCATACCGGCTCTCTCCAATGCCGGCCCCAGATGCTTTGCCACAAACAGTCCTTCTTCCTCCGCACTGTAGGTACAGGAATTCCAGGTCTGTACCGCTGCCGGTTCGTTCTGTACCGTCACCGCCGTGATCGGCACTCCCGCTTCCCGGTACTCCCGGATAAATTTCACAAAGTACTGTGCCCACAGTTCTCTGACCTCTTCCTTCAACTTCCCTCCATGGTTCATCTCTCCGTTGGTCTTCATATAGGCAGGTGGGGACCAGGGAGATGCCAGAAAATGCATCTTCCCACCCGTACGCTCCATGGCAGCCTGTATCATGGGAATGATCTGCTGTCTGTCGTGCGCGATGGAAAAACTGTGCAGCGTCGCATCGTCCTCTTCCACATAAGTATAATTGCCCAGCGCGAAATCACAGCTGTTAATGGATACTCTGCCCAGATGATAACGCAGCCCCTTGTCTCCGAAATAAGCTTCTATCAATTCCTTTTTCTGTTCTTTGCCGAGACGATGGTAATTCACAGCACTGCTCTCCGTGAATGCCCCTCCGAATCCCTCCATCGTCTGTTCCCGGATCTGTGGAAACAGCTGCACCAGATTCATACAGTCGGTACACTCTGCGGCCTCAATCGCTGTCTCCTGCCAATACCTCTGTTCTTTGTAATTTGTCTCGATCCGTTTTACCTGTTTCATGATTTGCTCGCCTCCATCCAGACTTCTATACCGGTGATATTGCCTTCTCTGACCTTACGTGCATCCGCATCCTCCAGTCGGTCTCCCTTCATGAGACAAGTATTTCCCTCTCTGTCTGTCAGCTGTATTTTATAAATGTGATAATCCCCGGGATAATACGCTCTGTTGCACGGCACATGGTAGACCACATCCGTCTTACCCAGGAATCTGGCACGGATACTCAGATCCTGATCCAGCAGATATTCCGGGATTGCCGGTGCAAACTGCAGGCAAAGTTTCCCGTTTTCTGTATAGAACGGACAGGCTCCGAACATAAGAATCCTCCACATCTGTAAAAATTCAACGGTGGAACCGCTGAGTCTCGCCACGTATCCTTTGCCCCGGATATCCGGGTTCGGATTACTGCTGCTGGCTAAGAAAGAGGAATTCTCCAGACAGCTTCTGCCATAGCGTTCCTCCGGTTGGAACGGGATTCCCGCTTTGTGGAAATCTTCCGCAAACTCCTCATACATGCCGGATTTTAATAGTTCCAGCAGATATTTGTACTCCATATGAAGCCAGATGGACTCATTCTCCAGCCAGCCCGGAGTGAACGCCGTAGCTCTCCCCAGCTCATAAGATTCCCTCCGCAGTGATGCATTGACCTTATACATTCCCAGTGTCTTATCATACAGGTCACTGTTTTTCACTTTACGGTACAGTTCTCTCTTCACCTCACAGCTCCCCGGAAGTTTCAGATATCTCACAGGTCCCTCCAGGAAATCCGCTACGGGATGCACCCGGAAGCTTTTCGGAACAATCTCTCCATCCCTTTCCTCATAATCGGTTACTTCGTAATAGAAATAAGTCGGTACACAGGCGGAACCGTATTTTCCTGCCCGCTCCATGCCTTCCGTTACCAGATCCCGGAAGGTCTGCAGGATTTCCAGCAGTTCCCCGCTGTCCATTCTGATGCGCTCTCCCGAGATGCCTTCGTATACCTTCTCCCGATAGTTCTCTCTGCTGTCATTTCTGAGATTCCAGAATTCCATAAGATCTTCGTTCTGTTCATACTCCCGGCAATTCTTTTTCAGATTCCGGAAAAGCTCAGCCAGCTCGATGAGCATTTCGTATTGCCCGGGATATTTTCCCAGTACTTCTATGGTCTTCTCAAGCATCCGCTGTAATTCATAAGTCTCCGCCATGGAGGATCCAAACAGCCCCGGCAGACCGTTTAACGCATCGTACCATCCCGGCTTTCCGCCCTCCATTTCCACACCCATGCCATACGCATCCAGCGTCGAGAATTTCACTGCGCACAGCAGGAGCAGCTTTTCCAGAAGTGTTGTCGTAAGCTCTCCTCCCCGCAGCAGATCTGTCAGGAAGTTCCCCTTTCCGTCCTTATTGCTTCCCGGAATCTCCTGCAGAAAACGATACTGCCGGATTCCCTTTTGTGTCTTCACATATCGTTTGCTGCGGGGCAGGACACCCTTCGGAGACTGATAGAACCGGTAAGCTTCCTCAAAATACAATTCCCGTTCCTGTTCGGGAAATACCGCCAGATACTCTTCGATCAGATCCAGATTGTAATCCCAGTGATCACTCCAATAGCCTTCACCGAACTGTGCATTGGTTTCCTCTGCGGAGTTCTCGAGGATCAACGTAAAAAGAGACTTCACATTTGCTATCTCCGGTATTCTCTCCAGCGTTCCGTAAAGTTGTCCCGGCGTATAGGAATGTTGCAGCAATGCCTGCAGTTCTTCCGTCTTTGCCGTCTCCGACAGTTTACAGACGACCGCTTCCCGGCTGCCCTCATACCGATAGGTCATCTTCTCCAGTTTTAACGGATTATAGCCATCCGGCTGGATCAGGCTGTAAAAGATATGAATGTTGTGCCTTCCCACTTCCGGATGGAAGAACGTATCGCAACGTCTGTTCTGCGCCACATCCCTGAAGTTCCCATTTCCTTGGGAAAAGTATTCCGGTGCCATGGCAAAATCGTTATAATCCCGTTCCAGATCCCCGTGCTTGCGGGAATACAGATAGAATAATCGATGATCCGTAAGCTGTATGGGTTCCCCGCCCCGCAGTACATTGTCCATGTAGGTGTATCTGCAATAGGCATCGAATGTCTCATTCCCCGTCCGTGTATGGATGACGTCCGTAAGTTCCTGCGTCAACTGTTCCGCACGTAGAGCTTTCTCCCGGAAAAATGCACCGTTCAAATCCTTCTGCAAGAAATCCTGCAATTTCTCTGTAGTTTCCGTCTGTCCGTATAATTCATACAGCCGGATGCTTTCCCCGGGCTGTACGTTTCCGGCTGTTGTGAAAAAAGCACAGGGAACGATATTGGTCCGGTTCTGTCTGCGCGCCAGCAGCTGCTCCGGAGACTGTTCCCGGAACCCTTCCGGATTCCCCAGAGAGGTATCATAGGAAAAGATTACTTCCGGATCCACGATCCCGGAAAGTGCCTGCCCTTCTTCATCCACGGCCAATGCAAAATTCGCCCCGGACACCTCCCGCACATCGGCCGAATCCTCCATACTGGCACGGACTCTGTACAGTTCCGTCCGTTCCCCCAGGGTAACTGCCTGCATCCAGGCTTTTGCAGTCTGGGTCATGTTTTTCATACTTTCCATACTTACACCGTAAGGAATCACTGCCGGCATGCCGTCGATGACTTCCATCCTGCAGGTCTCTTTTGTCTGATTTGTAATCATAACCTCCCTGACCAGCGCAGCAACAGGCTCCTCTGGAAGCACATAATAGGTCACTTGCGTCCGCAGGCCGCTCTCCGGATCTTCTTCCGTGATCCTCATATGGTTCCTGCCTATTTCCATCTCCTGTGCCAGCTCTTCCCCGGAAAAAGGCTCGTAAAACTGCCCATCTTTTTTAATAAACGTGCGGAAGCCGGTGCGCTTTACATTCTGGTATGCCACATGCGCTGGATAGAATTCCATAATGGCATGTTCCTTATCCTCGATACCAAAGCTTACGACACCCTGTCCTCTGTTCACATAAAAACACCACATGGGGATTCCGCATTTCCCCGCAATTCCCGGAAGAAATCCGGAGAATACTGACTTCCTTCCATAATCCTTCATGTATCATTCCTCCCTATTTTCCTAATGTGATCACGATCCGGTGTACGCCACATTCCGACATTTCCGCGATCTGCTCTGCCGGGATCCTGAGGGTATCTCCCTCCCGGATATATACAATATCTTCCCCTGTCTGCACACCCTGCAGGTGATACTCTCCGTAGTCCAGTCTGTCTGCATTTACATACTGAAGCTGGATAGTTTTCCCCCGGAATTTCAACTGGATCGTTGCCAGCCCTTCTTCGGAGAACTGCTCTTTCACCAGCATAGGCTCCACAAGCAGATCGCCGTAACTTCCCCTCACTCCGAACGCTCCGGTGACAACGGTGAGCATATACCAGCTGGCCGCTCCCGTCAGATAATGATACAGTCCTCTTCCCCCATGTCCGAAATACTCGGGAATTCCGGGATAGGTCCGGCTCTTTGCCGGATCCATGGCCTGCCTGTACAATGCCTGCAAAGCTTTATAACCTTCTCTTGCGAAGCCTCTTGTATACAATGCATTGGCATACATGACCGCCATGTGGGAAAACACTGCTCCGTTCTCCTTTTCCCCATAAGCGAACCCGAACATTCTTCCCATATCCGTCTTGATCTCACCAAAGTCAGTATTAAGACGATAACCTCCGCAGGAAGCATCAAAAAGATGCTCTTCTGCGCTTCGGATGATCTTCTGTGCCTGTTCCTTCGTCGCCGTCGCATTCATAAGAGAAAACACCTGACCGGTCAGCATCATATGGGCTCTGCCGCCACGAATCCCTTCCAAAGCAGCGCCATGATCATCATAATATCCGTTGAACCATCCCTTTTCTTCATCTTCTTCGATCCATTCCGTTCTGCGGATATGTTCCTGCATCCATTGTCCCTTTTTCCGGAGATTGTCTGCCAGTTCCCCGGCATCCACCCGGATACTGTTCCCGCTGACATGATGCATGCATTTTCCCAGATATTCCTCTAAAAGCTTCTGTTTACCGTCCGGATCCTCATAGAGAGCCATATCTTCCGTGAACAAGATCTCCATCTCCTGCAGGAACTGAAATTCCTCATAACCTCTGTGCTGCTGTTCTTCGATCAATTCTGCCAGACCTATGAGATTGCCGGCATAGGCATTGGAGAAAGCCACACTTTCTCCCCGATGTGGAGCCATATCCAGTGCATCGTTCCAATCCGCGTTCCGCAGACGGATATGATTATGTTCTCCCACTTCCCAAAATGCCGTAAGATGTTGTAAGAGCAGATGTTCCAATACGGTTCCGGTGTACTCTTTTCCTTTGGTATCCTTCTGACGGTATTCTCCTTCCGCCCACAGGGGATCCTGTCCCTGACAACGCTGTACATGGCAGTCCTTGAAATAACCGATCTGCTGATTCAGAATCTCCAGATCACCGGTCTGATCAATATATAACCGGGTGGTCAGATAAGGCCACATACCATGATCCATCCACATTCTGGGAATGGAATTGCGGTCCGCCTTGAATTCTCCGATATGCTCTCCTATGATCGTAGCATTGCTTCCGTCGATCCTGACACCGCTGAAATTCCCCAGAAGCATCTGCCGTACCCCGCCGGGATTCATGAGTAACAACGCCAGGCAATCCTGCCACAGATCCCGCCAGCCGCGTCCGCCCCTGCCATAATCATGATGCGGCAGAAAAGAACAGCCATAGATCCGACGCAACTCCGGCTGAAAATTCACCCAGTTCATAAACTGATCGAACCGGTCATCACCGGTCTGTATCGCTATATTTATTTTATTGCTCCAGTACTGTCTGGTCAGATCCAATTCCTTACGCACACTGTCGTAGGAAGAATAATCCGCCAGCATCATCCCGATCTCTTCCCGGCTGTGGGCAGCCCCCAGGAACAGCAGATATACTGCATCTTTTCCCGGCTCCAGTGTCTTCTCCGCAAAATAGAGCCCTCCCAGTGCTTCCTGACCGTTTATCTGATATCCCGGCTGTCTGCCCTCGATTTTGCGAAGCAGTGCCTCCGGACGCGACAGGCTGCCGCATCCTATAAAACGTTCCAACTCCGGTTCATAGCTTTCCGGAAGTTCTCCCTGCTTCGTCATACCGTTTACAAAATAGATTTCCCGATTCAACCGGTGTCCCCGTTCGTCAAATGAGAACGTCGGACATACCTGTACTCCTCCTTCGGTCACCGTTACCCGATGCAGCAGAGATGTCACATGCCTGTGATCCCTGATATTGTCAGCACTTCTTCCGTAGATGGGAATTGCCGCCACCGGCCGGAATGTCAGCGGCTCTTTTCCTGTATTAGTAATCTCTATCTGATGAATCTCCAGATTTTTCTGATAGGGTACAAAGGAAGTCACTGTCGCTTTCAGCGGCACCACCGTCCCCTGTCTGGTCACCTCATGCCACATATATCCTGCTGCTACCGTGACATCTTCTTCCTCCTCTGTGAAGCGAAGTGCCTCCTGCTCGGGACTCAGCCCCGCTACCGACCACATTTTCCCATTTTCCGTCACACACCAAAAGTTCCTTATGCCATTGTCCGCATTCAGATTCCCCATGCTGGCAGGTTCCAGCAGGAAATGGTTCTGATCCAGTTTGGCATCGCCGCCCAGTTTCGGTGTCATTGCACTTTTCAGCCCACACTCCCCTGCGATGGGGAAGTACAATCCCGGATATTGCTGTGCGTGAAAAAGTTGAAAGCTTCCCTTGGTATCTGTAAACACGATTTGTCTCATACACCTGTCCCTCGCTCTATTTTCTGATACTACTATCCTAGAAAATTTTTGACGAAAGTTTAAGGTTCCTTTTGTTGTTTGGGTGTCATTTTTTTAGAAAAAAACACCGGACAAGTTTTTCACTCATCCGGTGCTTTTCGATATCTTATTCTGTTTGCTTGTTCTTCTTACAGTCTGTTCGCCTTCACATCCTCGAACTCCTGCAGCATTTCTTCGGAAGGAGCCTTGGTAGCGAGGCTGACTGCGATGATAGCGATGAGTCCCAGCCCGAAGCCTACTACCAGGGAATACAATCCGGTAGCTTTGCCCAAGGTCTGTCCGCCCACGAGAGGAATATAATCCCAGATGATAACGGCAAGTGCTCCCGTGACAATTCCGGCTACCGCTCCGGGGAAGTTGGTTCTCTTCCAATATAAGGACATCACTACCAACGGTCCGAAGGCGGCACCTAAACCTGCCCACGCGTTGGATACCAGTCCCATGACGGTGTTGTTCGGATTCCATGCGATGATGTAAGCCAGCACAGCTACTACCAGTACTGTGACACGGCTCACATTCATAACGGTCTTGTCATCCGCATTCTTTTTGAGCAGTCCCTTGAAGATATCTTCCGCTACGCTGGAGGCGCTGACCAACAGCTGGGAATCCGCGGTGGACATGATCGCTGCCAGGATACCACAGAGGAACAATCCTGCAATGAACGGAGCACGCATCTCCACGGTAAATACTTTCTTGATCATCTCAATAAATACCTTCTCATTATTGCCATTCACCAGCTCCGGCAGATAAGCTCTGCCCAGAATACCGATAAATACTGCAAATCCCAGGGATAATGCTACCCAGCTGATGGCAGTAGCCTTGGACTTAGTCATTTCCTTCTCATCCCGGACTGCCATAAATCTCACCAGGATGTGGGGCATTCCGAAATATCCCAGTCCCCAGCCGAGACCGGAGATCACGCTGATGATATTATTACTGCCGTCACCGTTCTTCATCAGGTTCAGGAAGTTGGCACTGTCGGCACCGCTGGCTTCCAGACCGGCTGACAATGTAGTGCCGCCGGTTGTCAGAAAATGATAAGCGAACAGCGGTACTGCCAGAATACCGACCAGCATCAGCATACCCTGGATAAAGTCTGTCACACATACCGCGGTAAATCCGCCGAGGAAGGTATAGACCAAAACTACCAGCGCACCGATGGTCAGTGCCACATGATAATCAATACCGAACACGGACTCAAACAGCTGACCTCCGGCAGAAAGTGCGGACGCGCAATATACCAGGAAAAATACTACAATAGTAATAGAAGAAACCGTCATCAATACCTTCTTCTCATCATGGAAGCGGTTCTCAAAATAAGTAGGCAGTGTCACAGAGTTGTTGGCGCGGATCGTATATCTGCGCAGCTTCGTGGCAATGAGCAGCCAGTTCAGCGTCGTGCCGATGAAAAGTCCGATGGCGATCCAGCCGTCACCTCCGACACCGGTTAAGTAAATAGCTCCCGGCAGTCCCATCAGCAGCCATCCACTCATGTCCGATGCCTGCGCGGACAGTGCAGCGACGAAGCCGTTCAGCTTTCTGCCTCCTAAAAAGTAATCTTCGGAATTGTTGTTTCCCTTTGCGTAGAACGCTCCGATAGCGATCATCATGAGTAAATACAGCACGAATGCCACAATTACCCAGCCCAACGTATTTCCTGTCATAATAGCCTCCTCAAATTTTTCTTCTTGTACATTTTCTTAATTGTATACAGTGATACGATTTATTATATACAAGAAATGGCTTATCGTCAACAGATTAGTTTGCTATCGCTGTAATGTGCGAAAGTCTCAAAAACCCTTGCCGTTACGGACAGCCTATGATTCTTCACCCGCCGTATTCAGATACAAAACGCTGCATAGAGCGGCACTATCTTTTTGTTGTCTTCAAATGCGAAGTTTTTTGCAGAAAGTTTGATGGCATATGCAGGCTTATAGGTATCCATGTAGACCTTTAAACTTTTTGCTCTGGTATTGTCGGCAGATTTCACTTCAATCGGGATCAACTGCCCATCACGCTGAATAACAAAATCTATCTCCGCACCACGCTCAGACTCCCAATAGTAAGTATTGTAACCATTGATGGAGAGCTGTACATTGACATAATTCTCCGTCATACCGCCCTTAAAATCGTTCAATTCGTCAACCATATACAGAATATCATTGGCAGCCAGATCCTTCTTGGCACAAAGCAGCCCCAAATCCGAAACATATATCTTGAAAGCGTCGATATCACGATAATTTTCCAAAGGCTTTTTGATCTGCTCTACCTTATAAACCCGTGATACGATTCCGGACAGACAGAGCCATTCTATGGCATTCTCAAATTCAGACGCCCGCCCTCCTTTTTTCATCAGCTTATACTGAAAACGGGTATTTTTCTTCGAAAGCTGAACGGTAATATTGTCATAGGCAAGCCTGGTCTTCTTGATTTCATTCAGATTATTGTACTTACTCATGTCATTGAGATAACTTGCAAGAATGGTATCCTGTATATGGCGGATCAGGATATAGTCCCTTGTCTGGGCAAACTGCATCACACACTCCGGCATCCCACCTGCCACAAGATACTGACGGTAAAGCTGCATAGCCGCATCGTGGAGTGCCGCCGGCATCGGCTGATCTGTTGCAAAGCACCTTTTGATCTGCTGCACAAGATCTCCCTCACCCATAGCGATCATAAATTCCTCCATATCCATGGGATACAGGGTTTTCATATCTACCTTGCCCACAGGGAACGAGAACTTTTCCCTGTTGACAGCCACACCTAACAGGCTGCCCGCAACGATGATATGATAGTCCGGAGCGCTCTCGTAAAAATATTTCAGAGAAGTCAGAGCCCTTTCGCAAAGCTGCACCTCATCAAATACAATCAGTGTTTTTTCTTTTACGATGGTCTGACCCGCAATATGAGACAAAATGGGAATCAGATAATCAGGACTGATGTTTTCTTCAAAAGTTTCATTCAATTTAGGATCTGTTTCAAAATTGAAATATGCCACATTCTCATAGTGGGTTCGTCCGAACTCCAAAATGGAATAGGTTTTTCCCACCTGTCTTGCCCCTTGTAAAATAAGAGGTTTGCGATGTTCACTTTCTTTCCACGTTTCTAAGAAGTCCATAATCTTTCTATACATCATTCGTCCTCCATAAAGCTTCTGATGATAGTATAATCCAAATTCGTGTAAAATTCAAATGCTTTTAACGATAATTTTACATTATATTGCATGAATATTTTTATATTTTTAACATTTTACTACATGTTTATTGCTTTTTCTACCACACTTTCTCTCAGCGGAACCATGGGCTGCATGAATCGACCCAAATATGTCATGAATCGACCGAAGAGGACTTTAAATGGCTCAATGCGGTTCAATAGCAAGTATTCCTTGAAAAAGTCTTTCTGGTATTATATTCTATTATTATGTCCTATAAAAGTCAGTTACAAAGTATACACGCAGAAAGGTTTCTATATGTGGATTGCAGATCATTGGAAAGATTATGAAGTGCTGGATACGTCCAGCGGAGAAAAGTTAGAGCGTTGGGGAGATTATATTCTGGTGCGTCCGGATCCCCAGGTCATCTGGAAGACGCCCCACGATCATAAGGGCTGGAAGCAGAAAAACGGTCATTACCACAGAAGTGCGAAGGGCGGCGGAGAATGGGAGTTCTTCCATCTGCCGGACGAGTGGGCGATCCAGTACACCCTGCCTTTTCAGAAGGAAGCCTCCGGTAAGACGGATCCTCTGACCTTCCATCTGAAGCCCTTCAGCTTCAAGCATACCGGTCTGTTCCCGGAGCAGGCGGTGAACTGGGACTGGTTCTCCGGCCTGATCCATGAGGCAGGCAGACCCGTGAAGGTGCTGAACCTCTTCGCTTACACCGGCGGTGCTACTGTATCCGCCGCAGCTGCGGGAGCTGCTGTGACCCATGTGGATGCGTCCAAGGGTATGGTCGGCTGGGCGAAGGAGAATGCTGCTGCCAGCGGGCTTGCCGATGCTCCCATCCGCTGGCTGGTGGACGACTGCATGAAGTTCGTAGAGCGTGAGATCCGCCGGGGCAACAAATACGACGGCATCATCATGGATCCCCCTTCCTACGGCAGAGGTCCTAAGGGCGAGATCTGGAAAATAGAAGATAATATCTGGGATTTCGTAGGACTGACCGCACAGCTTTTATCCGATGATGCGCTGTTCTTCCTGATCAATTCGTACACTACAGGATTGCAGCCCGCCGTGCTGTCCTATATGATGAATTCCACCCTGACGAAAAAGTTCGGCGGTCATGTGGAAGCCGAAGAGATCGGCCTCCCCGTCACCGAGAGTGGACTGGTATTGCCCTGCGGCGCTTCCGGGCGTTGGCAGCGGAAGTGATCTGACTAGCATCATAAGCCTAATCAAGAAGGAGCCTCTGGTCGAGGCTCCTTCTTGATCACAGCCAAAGTCAGCAACTATCGCCTGATGATTGAATTCCAAATATGGTGCGTTTTTACTCCTCTGTTTCAATCTCCAATCTCTGAAGAATGTCTCTCACAATACCAGCATCCTCAATCAGAGAAATTCCAAAACACTTTTTTCCTGCATCTTTTAAGGAGGCTCCTATATGATAAACATTTTTCTTATCCAAGATTAAAAAGCGATCATGAAATACTTTCGTGTACCGCACTTTCAGTAAAGGATACTGGCTGTTGAAATTATTAACATCTTCTTGAGATAACTTGGTTCTTTTCAATGTATACATCACAACAGTCACATTTTCATTCTTTTTTGTAAGAAGATTCAGCGTTCCTATATCCACATAGCCATCAATTAAAACGATTTCCTTTTCCGCTTTTTGAATCAGGCTAACAATTAGGCTAAAAGCATCATATATCTGTCCATCAAAAAAGACTTTCTGATTTGATTCCTCATGGTCCGATATATATTCAAATATCTGATCCAATTTTTCATCCGTTTGCTTTTGATATTCCAGTTGTTTTAACTCCACATTACTGATACGCTCAAAAAGCAAGGCGTTATTAGCAATAAATCGCCTCATTTCCACGAATGCGCGCATAATACCAATGCTTACCTTAATTGCCACTTCGCTATGTAGAACACTAGCCAACATAGAGATTCCCTGTTCTGTAAATACATAAGGAAGAGTCCTACGACCACCATAATTATTTTCGCCCTGTGCAAAACTTGAAATGCCAGTTTGGCATCTCAAGTTCTGATACTCCTCTTTCGTGAGCTGAAAACGAAAATCTTCTGGAAATCTACTAATATTTCTTTTTACTGCTCTATTCAATGCCCCCTGTCTCTACCTGATAAAGAATGGCAAGATCACTATCCAGCATGACTTGCTTATCTCTAATAACATAAATCATTTTTTCAATCGACGGTCGAGTGATTTCAACTAAATCATTTGTAATACCATCCGTCTTTTTCGCTTCTGGTTTAATTTCTATCATAAATTCTCCCTATAACATTTACACGATATCCCGATACCGTACCTTGCCATTATGTTTGGAATGCCTTTCCCATAGAATTCCTTCCTGTGTTTGTTATAACCGCAGGATCAGACATTCCATATTTATGAGATTATAGTAGCAAAAACAGACATACCTATGTCCCATACAAAGTACGTATATCGCAGTCAAAACCCCGCTGTTATTTTAGAATGTTGTAAATTTGGAATAAAAGCATGGACTTTCCGACTCGCTATTCAGAACTTCACAAGATATCTGTAGAAATAGAAAACTTCTATGCTTTGTGCACATTCTAGCATAGAAGTCTTCTGCTGGCAAGGGGTATGCTATTATCAAATATTTGTAATGCAAAACCAGATTTGCCGCCTATATTTCACTTCTGATCACAACACGAATTTTCTTAACACCGGGATCTTGCGCAGCACCCACGCAGTAGCCGTTGCCAGTGCCAGCACTACCAGGCAGAATGCAGCCAGCAGCAAAATCAATACCGCTTGTCCCGCGGCTACAGACTGCACACCGCATTGTTCCAACACCGTAAAGGGTGTGATCTTCACGAATTTATACAACAGGTTCACATACACCGGATGTACCAGGTATACGGCAAAGCTCAAGGCTCCCGCCTCCTGCCAGGGGATCCGGTGTTTTTTAATACTCCCATTCCATCCTGCAGCGAACAGAAGCACTGCAAGCAGTACTGTAAACGGATAATTGTATGCCATCTGAATGGAGAATCCCGCAAGTGTTCTGCTCAGGATCATTCCCAGAGCCAGAACCGCTACTGCAGCTGTCAGCCATACATTCCTTCCCTTGTCCACACATACTTCTCTCACCGCGAAGAGATATCCGCACAGATAATACAGGAAATACACACCGCCATCCGGCAATACCGGAATACTGTTGACGTCCAGTACCTTATTCAGAAACGGTGCCACACTGCTTCCTAAGAAGATCACTGCCATCATTGCTACAACACCCCACACCGGCAGCACACGCAGCACTTTTTTCAGAAGCGGTGTGATCAGATATAAAAACAAGATCAGATACAGATACCACATATGGGACCAGGTATGTCCCATCAGAGTCATCTTCAGTGCCTCCGGGATCATCCTGATCCGGAAGGTCCGCTCCGCCACTACCAGCTCGGAAGCTGCATACGGAACGCCGAATAGGAGGATCGCCAGCGCAATCCTCCTGCAATATTTTTTAATCATGACCGGATAAGTCAATGTACGTTCCGGATTCAGGAACAAATATCCCGAGATCATTAAAAATATAGGAACACACCAGGTCACCAGATCCATAACTGACAGCAATAATGACCGGTATTCCGGCACTATCGACGCATCTGTCACATCTGTCGCACCTGTCAGTACATGCATCAGCACCACTGCGCAGGTTGCCAGTACCCGGAGCACGTCCAGGAACTGCTTCCTGGGTCCGGATAAGCCGTTTGTCATGTCTCTCCCATCTCCTCCATCAGGCGCATGCCTGCAGTATCTGTCACAGGAAGAGAGAATACTATGCTTTGTGCCTTACTCTCCAGTCCTGCTTTTTCCATTATAGCACGCATGATGGAATTTTTCTGCTCACTTTTTACCACAATGAACAACATTTCTTTTTCCGGCACCAGTGTCACGCCCAGAAACTGCTGTGCATTCTCTGTTCCGGTACCCTTGGCATGGATGACTGTACCGCCTGCCGCATGTACTTCTCTCGCTGCATCCATGACCAGCTCCGTATATCCATGATTGGCTATCACTACCAGAAGCTCATTCTTCGTCTCTTTCAATGTGGACTCCTCTCCTTTTACGAATTCCTGCCCGCAGGTCAGGTAATTCAATGCTTTCTTACCACCGACACTGCTCACGGGAATGATAAATGCGATTCCCATTCCCGGGAGATCGATCTGCATTTTCTTGCGCAGAGCAGCCTTGATCTGCCGCCAGGAAGCATCTGTGACGAGATGGAACAATACGCTCTTCTCCATGCCGTCCAGTCCGAAATAATCTAAGATCTCGTTCGCTGCGGTTCCCATGCCGACGGTAACACTGCCGACCTGTGCGCCGTTTTCTTTGTAGCATTCCACGAATTTCCTCGTCAGCTGACGATTGGTGATGGTGACCATCATATATAATTCACTCATGGGCACACCTCCTACAGTTCAATGATGGCATTCTCATCCAAAGCACCAAATGCATCCGCAGCACCGGCAAATATACCTGCACCGCTCTTTTGCTGCTTTAACTGATATACCATTCCCAATATCTGGATCGTGATCAGCGGTGTCATGGCTACCATTGCTACCACACCGAAAGCATCTGCGACTAAATTGCCGCCCACCGCCACACAGGCGCCCTGCGCTAACGGCAGTAAAAAGGTAGCTGTCATGGGACCGCTCGCCACACCGCCGGAGTCGAAGGCGATCGCTGTGAATATCTTCGGTACAAAAAAGGATAGTCCGATCGCCACACCATAGCCCGGGATCAAAAACCATAGAATCGGGATCCCCGTCAGCACGCGGATCATCGCCAGTGCTACGGATAAGGAGACACCCACGGAAAGGCTCACGCCCATAGAGCGGGCCGAAATGGCGCCGTCCGTCAGCTCCTCTACCTGATGATTCAGCACATAGACCGCGGGCTCCGCTTTTACGATAAAATAACCGATCAGTGCTCCCACCGGCACCAGTACCCACCTGTAGGATCGGGCTGCCATGACCTGACCGAGGTAATTACCGGCAGGCATAAAGCCCACATTTGCCCCTGTCAGAAACAGTACCAGACCAATATAAGTATAGATCAGACCGATCAGAATCTTCGCCAGTGTCTTCCCCGACAGCCGCAGGGCAAATATCTGGAACAGACCGAAAAACAATACAATGGGAAGTAATGAGAGTGCGATCTCTTTCATATAATCCGGAATCCCATGAGCAAAAAGCTGCGCCAGCTCCACGGAATCAGAGATCTCCGGGATCGCCACCAGCTGGTAATCCGCATTGGTCGGCTTATAGATCAGCCCCAGCACCATGACCGCCAGGATCGGGCCGATGGAGCACAGTGCTACCAGACCGAAGCTGTCGTCCGCTGCATGGTGGTCATTACGGATGGACGCAATACCGACACCTAGAGCCATGATAAAAGGAACTGTCATGGGTCCCGTGGTCACACCTCCGGAATCAAACGCCACTGCCCGGAAGTTCTCTGGTACGAAAAATGCAAGAACGAACACTACTATGTAGAAAAAGGTCAACAATGGCGGCAGGGCCACACCGATCAACATACGCAGAAGGGCAATGACCAGGAAGATTCCAACCCCCACTGCCACTGCCAGGATCAGCGTCATGTTCGGCACCGAAGGCACCTGTGTCGCCAGCACCTGCAAGTCAGGCTCGGAAATGGTGATCACCACTCCCAACAGAAAAGATAACACTACGATCAGCAGAATGTTTTTACTCTGGGTCATTCTGGCACCCACTTTTTCTCCCATGGGGGTCATGGACATCTCCGCACCCAGGGTGAAGAACATCATACCGACCATGACCATCAACGCTCCCACCAGAAAACACAACAGGATACTGGAGGTAATGGGAGCTATGGTAAAGCTTAATACGATCACGATCCCTACTACCGGCAGGACCGCCTTCAAGGATTCTGCAAATTTTTGCCGGATCTTTGGATTTAATAACTTCAATATTGGTCTTTCCTTTCTTTATGTTTTCTTTATCTTAACATGAAGCAAAGACCTGATCCTACCGTTTTTCGTGAATTTATAAAATTTTCACGGGGTCTTAACGCAATCTTTATGCAGACAGCTCCCGGTCCTGCCCAGACTGCTTTTTCACAAATTTATAGGCCCAGACATCCACCACGATCACAAACAGGAAAAAGAAAATGAAGATCCAGTCCGCATCCAGAGACAATGCGGAATCATAGATACCGTGTTCGATCATCGGCATGAACACGCTGAGCTTCAGGTAGCGTTTCCTGCGTTTTTTATCGCCTGCAAGTTCTGCCTCCTTCGCCACACCGAAGAAATATCCCATGATCACGCCATCGATGGCATGGGAAGGCACGGACAACAGGGCTCTGGTCACTGCCGTCCCAATGTCACCGTCCAGACAATACAGAACATTTTCAATGGCTGCAAATCCTAATGCCGAAGTCACACAGTACACGATGGCATCGAATTTATAATTGAATGCCGGATGCTTCCATGCCGCCCATTTGGCCGCCTGCATCTTGCAAAGTTCCTCGATCAGTGCCACCCCGATAAAATTATCCAGGATCACGTAGCACAGCGTATCTGCATCCATAAATACCAGAAATACTTCATCCAGAATGATTTCCAGTATCATGGCGGGGATCACAGACAATACACCAAACAGGAATATTTTCCACAATAATCCCCCCGGCTCCTTCTCCACCTTATCCTGTCTATAGATCCATACCACCAGTGCGATGGCCGGCAATAGTGCCAATCCTGTCAGAAACATAACCTATTCCTCTCCTGTCCACATAGACGGTCCGCCCTTTCAGGACCGCCGCCATACTACATTTTAATCTAATGTTTTTCCTGATGTCAACCTAACGAAAGTATATGTTCCTATTTTTTGTGTCTTGGATTTTCCTGAGGATACCTGCCTTTTGCCGTAGCTTTAGGGGAAAATATTCCGGTTTTCATATATCCTTAACTACTTCTTTACACCTTGCATTGCAAAGTAATGGTACTATAGTTATAATAAATTTACAAAACAACTAACAATATTTCATGGAGGATCACACCGTGTTCCGATCACTTTCCGATAAAAAATCATCGCGGAAAAGCTTCCGCTTAAAACCACCCTTTACCAGACACGCCATCAGTATCCTGATCTGTGCCGCCTGCATGCTGTGCGCCACTTTTGCCTCTTTTTTATATCAGCATATAGTACCGGACAACCATGCCAATGTAGCACTGTTCTACATTCTTGCACTGGTGATCATCGCCAGATGGACGGTGGGCTACGGCTACGGCATTGCCTGCACCCTTTTTTCTGTAATAGCGATCAATTATCTGTTCACCTATCCGTATTATAAGCTTAATTTCACACTGAGCGGCTACCCTATCACCTTCCTGCTGATGAGCGGGATCACTCTGATCCTGTGTACCATGACCTCCCATATGACCATCCAGTCCGAGATGATCGCAGAGCGGGAAAAGCGGCTGGCGGAGGCCGAAATGGAAAAGATGCGTGCAAATCTACTGCGTGCCATCTCCCACGATCTGCGCACGCCGCTCACCGGCATCATCGGCAACAGCTCCCTGTTTCTGGAAAGTCAGAACGATCTAAGCTCCACCGAGCAGCGTACGATCATGACCAATATCTATGAGGATTCCAACTGGCTGTTGAATATGGTGGAAAATCTGCTGTCCGTCACTCGTATCCAGGGAGACAGCTTAAGCATCAATACCACAGAGGAACCGGTGGAGGAAGTGGTGGGAGAAGCTTTGGAGAAACTGAAAAAGCGCTATCCCGATGCCGCCATCCGGGTCAAGATCCCTGAGGAATTTCTGATGATCCCCATGGATGCGGTGCTGATCGAGCAGGTCACCATCAATCTGCTGGAAAACGCCATCGTTCATTCCGGAAGTATCCTGCCCATTGATTTCATCGTGGAGGATCATCCGGAGCATGTATCTTTTATTGTGAGAGACTACGGAAAAGGATTGTCGGAAGAAAAATTACAGAATCTGTTCGAGACGGGTACCTACAACAATTCCCAGAGCTCGGATTCCCGCAAGGGCATGGGTATCGGTCTGTCCATCTGCAAGACCATCATCACCGCCCATCACGGAACGCTGAGTGGCCGGAATCATGCGGATGGCGCGGAATTCTGTTTCACACTTCCCAAGGCGGGAGCTAGCGCTACGGAAAAATAAATATACTCAGCCACATAAGACAGAACTGTTGAAAATACCGGAAAGGATATGGATCACAGATATGAATAAGATCAAAGTTCTCTTAATCGAAGACGATAGAAGTATCAGTAATTTCATCACCGCTACCATGGACCGGGAAGGCTACAAGATCATGCATGCCTTAAACGGCAGAGAGGGACTTAGTCTCAGCACTTCTTTCTGCCCCAATGTGATCCTGTTAGATTTAGGGCTGCCGGACATGGATGGGCTGGAGGTATTACAGAAACTCCGTTCCTGGAGCGATGTTCCGGTGATCATCATATCTGCCCGCACCAAGGAGCAGGAGAAGGTCTCCGCTCTGGATCTGGGTGCGGACGATTATATCACAAAACCCTTCGGCACCGGCGAGCTCATGGCAAGGATCCGCACTTCTCTGCGACACAGCCACGCCCAGACTCCCGGTCATGTGTATAAGGCACTGGATCTGGAGATTGATTTCGAGAAACGACTGATCCGCCTGCGGGGCGAAGAGGTACATCTGACCCAGATTGAATACCAGCTGCTTACACTTTTAGCAGAAAATTCCGGCAGAGTTCTGACCTACAGCTATATCATGAATGCCATCTGGGGTCCCTATATGGACAATAATAATCAGATCCTCCGGGTCAACATGGCGAACATCCGCAGAAAGCTGGAGCAGAATCCCGCACAGCCCCAGTATGTATTCACAGAGATCGGCGTAGGCTATCGGATGCGTGAGAACGAGAACGGTGGGACTGTATAAACAGAAATACAATTCCCGACACTGCCTCCAGCAAAATGAGTACCGTCCCTCTGTCCAGTGCCTTCCAGACGCTGTCCAGGGTATCCATCCGGCCCAGAATGTCTATGTAAAAGAAATCCAGATAGATGACCGCCGGTGAGATCACACATCCCGGATGCAGTACCGTCCGCTCCATGAGCAGACGGTACATTTCCACTGCCAGAAATATTACATTCAGGGCATAGCCCGCACAAAGCTGATTGTTCAAAAACGGTCCCAGGGAGCTGAGTTCCATACCAAGGGGAACACTTCCTGTCCGGACCATTCCGAAGCTTAAATACATGATTCCAACACTCCACAATAGCATCGCAAGGGATGCTATTCCAAGTCCTCTGCTTAATTGGCTGGAGGGAATCATTTTCACATCCTCTTCCTTTCCGAAATACCGGTATACAAGCCACAGCATTGTCAGCGTCCCCGCCATGGAGATTCCGGCCACCTGGCAGGCAATATCTCTTCCCCCAAACAACCCTCTTCCGGAAAATAAACAGATCCCGATGACACAGTGATAGATCAAAAGCCCCAGCACGATCAGATACAGGATCCTCTTTTCACGTTTCCGCTGCTCCTGGAGCTTTGCCAGTCTCACGACTTCCGTCACAGCCTCCTCCCGGTCTCCCGCCCGCTCTCCGGTCACAATGTCCTGAATCGGCAGTTCCAACAGATGGGACAGGGACTCCAATACGCCGATATCCGGAAAACTTTCTCCATTCTCCCACCGGGATACCGCTTTGTTGGTCACCCCTAACATCCTTCCCAGTTCACTCTGGGTATAATTTTTGCATTGTCTGGCTTCCCGGATCAGATTGCCCGTTTTCTTTTTATCCATTCTAATCCCTATACCTTTCTGTACTCTACAAACTCTCAGGTGCTTTAGCACCTTTGCTTTAGCACCTTTGCTTTAGCACCGTATGCCGGCCGATCTGTACCCTTATGGTAACAATCCTTTGGAAAATGTGCAATCCATTGTAACGAGACTGCCTGTTTTCTGTGATTTTTGCGCAAAAAATTCCCCTCGGCGAGGGGGGAGTGTACCGAGGGGGATAGAGAGAAAAGTATATTTTTGAAAGAGGCGGGTTCCTTTTTCAATTATTATAATAGCGTAATTTTTTAATATTTACTGCTGTTTTTATAGCTTGTTTATGTTGAAATCGCTGTTTTTTTGTGGTATTCTGACTGTATCAATGTCAGTAGATTTAAAAAGTGAAGGAGCTGCTATGGATATCACAACGAAAAAAGGCAGACGCGGCAGAAAGGATATTGACCGGATCATCGTGGAAAAAGGCCGCAGAGGTGATTTTTCTCCCCTGCAGCCCGATCATTATCACAGCTTTTATGAAATTTTTTATCTCTGGTCGGGAAGCTGCCGTTTCCTGTTAAAAGATACGGTCTATCAGATGGAAGCCGGAGATCTGGTCTTCATCGCTCCGGGAGAACTGCATCACTCTCTGTATTCCGCCGGAGAGGTCTGCGAGATCGTAATGATCTATTTCAAAGAAGAATATCTGCATTTATCGGACAGGTCTGCCGACAGCCTCACTTCCATATCCGGGCAGGGGCTGCAGCTGCATTCCTTCATGGGCAGCGTTCCTACGGTATACCAGGAATATCTGCACTCTCTGCTGACCCGTATGCTCACCGAGAATTCCCGCTTCGACCAATACTCCGAACATTTTGAGCGTTGCTATCTGGAAGAGCTTCTGCTCATGCTGATGCGGCATTCCGTCATGAATGAAAAGGAACCGGATCTGCTGAACTCCCGGGATGCGGACATCCTGCTTGCCACGAAATACATTTACAACAATTTCCGCAAGCCACTGACACTGGAAGAGGTCTCCTCCGTGGCTTCCCTAAGCCCCACTTACTTCAGCAAGAAATTCAAATTGATCACCGGCATGGGCTTCAAGGAATATTTAAACTATGTACGGCTCAAACACGCCCAAACAGCGCTTCTCACCACCGACAGCTCCATTACGGATATTGCTCTGGAATACGGCTTCAACGACAGCAA
>ERZ772889.797-NODE-797-length-32138-cov-4.999034_pt1 | contig 32138 bp, 18 predicted proteins | sample MGYA00512127_ERZ772889 | MGnify/ENA primary metagenome ERZ772889 (study PRJEB29015, sample SAMEA2737689) | human gut metagenome | biome: human gut; feature: human-associated habitat; material: faeces | place: China | collected 2012 ...
AAATGTAGTTGGTAAAGCCCCTTGTGCCGATTTTATAGCCCTCTGCGGTGATACGAGGATTGACGAGCTTCACACGTTCCTCAAAGTCAAAATGTTTCTCTCCGGCTTCGGCAGGGAGGATAACCACAATATCATCCGCCCTCTGTACGTCTGAATAAAGATTGAAGCTGCGAGAGAGTACCGCCATGCGTCCGTTGATTCTTCTCTGTTCTGTTTTGTCTTCTCCGGCAAACTCCAAGTTGCCAAATGTTTTTTCCATGTTGGGGATAACGAATTTTAATTCCATATAGATGTATCTGTCCTTTCTGAATGTTGTGTTTGTTGGTTTTGGGTTCTGGTCTGGAAGCGGAGGGGAACGCTCCAGCGGTGGTGAGTTCTTCGTAGTATCACATCCTTTCTGGGGCTATTGAAGAAATTACAGGGTTGTGATATTATCTAGGTGTTAAAAATTAAATCGTCATGGTTAGGATTGTTAGCTTGTGTTTTTTCATGTAGCTCTGTCATGTACTCCCAACAACTTAAAAGTAGATTTCAGTGGAGATTTATAATATCAGGAGGTACGCTTATGACAATAATAACAACTGTAAAAAGCATTATGGTGGGCGACGGAATTTCTGGGAATTTTTGCTAAAGTGTGCAGGGGCAATGGAAAAAATTACGGCTGGCATGACATGAAGAATCCGGGAGGGTCAAATCTCCAATTCCCATCGGGGCTGTTTTCAGCCCCATTTAATTTTGAAACAAAAAATAGACGCTCATTCTTGAACGTCTATTTTGGGATGATATTGAGGTTTGCTGGTCTATCTTATAAAATCTGAATGTACTTCGATTGCATTTTTATTGCATTTTTTATTTTTTTTCATATAAATTTTAGTGGTTGATAGTTCCTGAAAATGCCTTAAAATCAATGATTTTCACTTATATAGCATACTGTCTGTCTGGAGTTTGAATAGTATAAAAACAAGTTTTATATGCCCACAAAGCCCATAAATAAAGGCTTTGTGGGACTTTTTTGACTTTTCAGTGACAATAAAATGACAATATTTTTTGCTATTTTTTTCAAAAAAATTCTTAAACAGTACATTTTTGAACGAAAATTTGCAACAGTTTTGATATAAGTAATACCTCATTAATCCTTCAAAATGATAGCATACAAAATGATAGCGTACGAAATGGTAGCGCATGAAATGATAACATACAAAATAATTTCATATAAAAATATATAAAGGTAAAATTTATGAATACTACATTAAAAAATGAAACAGCGGACATATATGACAAAGTTATATGTGTCACAAACAGACATTTATGCAAAGAATCATTGCCAAAGCAATTGGAAAAAGTGTGTTAGTTTCATCCTAAGGCTATAATCTTAAGAGAAAAGGATTTGCCTGAGAATGAATATATGACTCTTGCTAAAGAAGTTTCCATGATTTGTAAGCAAAACAAAGTGAAACTTATAATACATTTTTATTACGAAGTAGCAGAAAAATTAAATTATGAATCTATTCATTTGCCACTTTTTAAACTTAAAGAAAATTATGAGAAACTTTCAAAATTTAAAACAATAGGAACTTCAGTTCATTCTGTGGAAGAGGCGATTGAAGCGCAAAAACTAGGAGCAACCTATATAAGTGCAGGTCATATATTTGCTACTGATTGCAAAAAAGATTTACCACCAAGAGGATTGGAGTTTTTAAAAGAGGTTTGCAATAGCGTTACAATTCCAGTTTACGCAATTGGAGGAATAAAACTTTCAGATGTACAAATGGATGAAATAATCAAATGCAGTGCCAAAGGCGGTTGTATAATGTCTGGTATGATGAGCCTATAATTCTAAAAAATTAGAATACAAAGTTAATCTGGTAAATGCTATAATGAATATATAATTAAGGTGTAAAAGAATAAATGATTAAAAGGAGATTTTATGAAAAAAGGGTTTAGTATAATCATGGCGTTTGTTACGGTTATGACAATGCTTTTTAGTGGCGCAACTTTTGCTGATGATACGAATGAAAATACAGAAAATAAAACAAAAGAAAGTAATTTTACAAATCTTATAGTATTTGCAAGATTTTTAGATGAAGATGAATTTATAGATAATTCTTATAATGGGGAATCTGTTAGAAAAATTACAGATAATACTTATAACAGTGCATATTTTAATGTTTCGGATTATTATGAAATTGCGTCAAGGGGAAGTCTTAAGATAAATAGCGTGTATTTGTTTAATAAAGGTGGTTCAGTGCAGTTATCTCATACAAGAGGATACTATGCAGAGTATAGTGAAGAGAATCCTGAAGGTTACAGGGACAACGGAGAGAGAGCAGAGCGTATGTACGAACTAAAAACAGACTGGTCTGAAGCTATAAACAGAGCTATATTAGCGGGCAATGTGATTACAAATTATGATGGTACAAAAAAGTACAACTTTTCTGAACTTGATAAAAACAATGATGGGGTAATCGATGCAATCACCATTATTTATAAAAATACAACTCAGAGTATCTCTGTGGGTTGGTCCTCACCTTTGTGGAATTATAAGGATTATGCAGATTACGTAAAAATAAATGCAGATGGAAAAACAATTACAAGTAAAAACTATGTACAGGTGACAAATTCCTATAATTATTTATACAAGGATAATCGGGAAAACGTGATTTTGCCTATGGCAGTGGCAACTCATGAAATGGGGCACATTTTAGGATTTAAGGACTTGTACAATAGTTCAAATAGTTCGCCGGTATATTATATGTCTGCAATGGCAAAGCATATGTCACCTGTGCCACAGTTTATATCTGTAAAAGAAAGAGAAGCAAAGGGGTGGCTTACATCTGACAATGTTAAAACAATTTATCAAAATGGACAGTATACCTTAAAGGAAGCATCGACTAGAGGAGATTCACAGATAGTCGGATACAAATTAAATTTAAAAGGAACCAATAAAACACTGTACTTAGAATATAGAAATTTTGGCACAGGTGGTAATAAGTATGATTGTCAGTCAAAAGAATTGTATAAAACAGATGGAACGAAGCTAAAAGGATTGATAATTGGTTCAGGACTTGTTTGTTATTTGGTGGACAAAGACACAAAATTCCCAAACAATATGGGATGCGTTGCAGGAAAGTGGAATTATGAAACATTAGGTGGCACATATGCAACAAAATCTGACGCACCATTAAAACTGAATCAGAGCTTGGAAATAACCGATGATATGTATGTTGAAGTCACAAACATAACTGATAATCAATTAACATTTAAAATAGAAGGTGATTTTGAAGAACAACAGACTGAAATTAAAGAAATCTCAGACAGGGAAAAATATGATGGAAGGGACGATGGCATAGTAACACCAGTAAAAGATCAGGGAGATACCAATTTGTGTTGGGCATATTCAAGCATTGCAGCAGCAGAATCATCCATTTTGAAAAGTGGAATTGATCCTACAGTAACAAAAGATACATTATCATTAAATCCGATGGCGGCAGCTTATAGAGTTTTTAAGAGAGAAAGCGATCCATTGGGAAATACAGATGGAGACTGGCAATCAGTAAATTATTTGACGCAGTCAGGAGACCCACTAAAAATTGCCAAGTTATATTCAATGTGGTGGGCACCGGTATCGGGTAATGTGGTTACCACAAACCCATATGAAAATCCATCATATAGATTTGAAAATGCAATTTATATACCTGAAAACAAATCAAATCCGGAAGAATACATTAGGTCAATAAAAAAAGCCATAGCAAAATATGGGGCAGTAACATTTCAGTACAACAATGCAAGAGAAACATTATACTACAATCCAAAGAATGAACAGGGCAGTACAATTTCTCCACATGCATGCACAATCATTGGCTGGGATGACAATATCCCATCAGACAAATTTGTGCCAAATGGTGCTACCCAAAAGGGTGGCTGGCTTGTAAAAAACAGTTACAAATCATTGGAGTATTTTTGGCTGTCATATGACAATACAAGCAGTTGTTCTTATGCATTTTCATTTGCACCAAAGGACAAGTATGACTTTAATTATTACTATGATGGAAGCATGGACGATTTCCCATTAAGAAAAGATAAGTCAGTGGCAAATGTGTTTAAAGCAAAAAAATCTGATGATTTAAAAGATGAATATATAAAAGCAGTAAATGTGGCTATTGGTGGTGAAAATGTAACCGCTAAAGTGGAGATATACAAAAATGTAGATTATCCTTATGGCGGACAGGACAATGTACCGGTTTCAGGTGGTTACCTGGCAAATACTACAACGGCGTATTTTGAAAACAGTGGATATGTAACAATAGAACTGAATCAGCCGGTAAAAATCGAAAAAGACCAATGGTTCTCTGCAATAGTAAGTGTTTCAAATGAAAAGGGTGACGCCAAAATAATGACTTCATATAAAAATGGCAGGGAAATGTCATATATAAACAACGGTAGTGGATGGACACAACTTAAAAATTATGTAGGAAGAATAAAGGTATACACAAAATTGGAGAACAAAGTGGAGAATCCAACTATAGAAGTGCCTACAACGGAAGCACCAACCACAACTGAAGTGACAACAACATCAGAGCCAACAACGGAAGCACCAACCACAGCGGAAGTGACAACAACATCAGAGCCAACAACAGAAGCACCAACCACAGCGGAAGTGACAACAACACTAAAGCCAACAACGGAAGTGACAACTACATTAGAACCAACAACTGAGAAACAAACTGAGACAACTGTCACAGTAGAACCCACAACTGAAATATTGACTACAGAAAATACAACATCAGAAACTACTGTAGAAAATCAAACAACTGACGAAACAACATCAGAAAAAGAATCAACTACAACTTTTGGACAAGTTGTAACAAAGGAAAATGAACCAACAACTAACGGAAAAACTACAACTCGTGTTGACGGTGTAAATAAAAAGAGTTTAAAGCAAACAAAAATTCTAAAAGTAAAAAAACTTAAAAACAGAAAAGTGAGAATTGCTTTTAAAAAGGTAAGTAAGGCTAAAATATATTGGATACAGTATTCAACTGACAGAAAATTTAAGAAAAACGTAAGAACAAAACGTACAGGAAAAAATACATATCTGTTAAGAAAATTACGTGTTAGAAAAAGATATTATGTAAGAGTGAGAGCAATAGTTGGAAAAGACAAAGGCAAATGGAGTAGTGTAAAATCTTTTAAAGTGAGTAAGCGGTTTTATAAGTAATTGACAGTTATTCCATGTTTGTTATAATACCGTCACTTGGTAGCGCAATGGTAATGTCAATTTACACACTTACAGATGCAATTGTAATTGGACAGGGAGTTGGGGCTAACGCCCTTGCGGCACTTGCATCAGGGCTTATGGGCTGTAATGCCGGTGGTGGAAGCGATTCAGCAGAAGATTATTGAAAATGGAGAAGATGGCAGATCAACATGGCTCTATGTAGATGAAGTGCATGTGCTTCTTAGATCGCTTTTTAGTACAGACTACTTACAGCAGATGTGGAAGAAGGTAAGAAAGCAAGGAGGACTATGTACCGGTATTACTCAGAATATCATTGATGTACTTAGAAGTGAGACTGCTACGACAATGCTTTCGAACTCTGCATTTGTGCTACTTCTTAATCAGTCAAATAAGGATATCGAAAAGATAACAGAGGCTCTGAGTAGCTTAATTATGTGATTGATTCACCTTCTGGTACAGGATTGTTGAGGTTCGGTAAGAAGATAGTGCCATTTGACAATACGGTTGAGAAGGGTAGTGAGTTGTATAATCTTTATAATACGAATATGTATGAGAAGATGGAGAAAAATAAGGTGTAAAGTAATGATTGAAATTGCAATAATCGAAATATCGTAATATAATCGATTTAAATAAATTTTGCTTAGGTAAATGCAAAATTTATTCTCCAACCTTGAGGCATGATTAAATGCAGGGATAATCCGTAAGATTTTTCTTATTTGGGTTCAGCTAAGAAGTTGACAAAGTTGTCCGCTATCTTGTGCGTAATCATTTATATGAAAACATATGGAGTCAAGGAGAAAGGAGAAGTGGCTTATGGCAAATAAAAAAGGTGTGTCATCAAAGACACATACAAAGAAACAGCTTGATGATTACGCTAATCAGCATAATCCAAATAATAAAGCGTATAAAGCTAGAGTTGAAAATGACAGAAACACAAAGAAAGTGTCAAGTAAACATGAAGCTAAACGTCAAGCTAAGCAATGGGCTAAATTTGAAGAGGAAAATGGTGTGATGTACCCTCTCGATTGGACGTGTTATAGTGATCCATATGATTTTTGATTAAACACCTAATGGTCGGTAATCAAAGATAAGGGGATATTTTCCTTAAAAGGAATCCTTCTTAACTGTTATGTTAAGGAGGATTCTTTGTTGTGTAACAGTAAAAATAACCACCCTGCTATGCAGGGGGTGGGAAGATCTTTAGATAAAAGTAACTCCTGTGTTAAAATAAATGTAGGTCTGCAAACCACAAATAAAAAACACAGGAGGTCCAAAACGGACAATAATAGTTTAGCCCATACAAAATGGGAATGCAAGTATCATATAGTTTTTGCACCAAAGTATAGAAGACAGGTAATATACAAGAATATTAGAGCAGATGTAGGGCAGATTTTAGCAACATTATGTAAAAGAAAAGGAATAGAAATAATAGAAGCAGAAGCAATGTCGGGTCACATACATATGTTGGTAAGGATACCACCAAAATATTCAGTATCAGAAGTGATGGGATATCTAAAAGGAAAATCAAGTCTAATGATTTTTGAGAAACATGCAAATTTAAAGTATAAGTATGGAAACCGTCATTTCTGGTGCAGGGGATATTATGTAGACACGGTAGGAAAAAATACGGCTGCAATCAAAAAGTATATACAAAATCAAATAAAAGAAGATATGGAATATGATCAAATGTCTTTGGTAGAGTATATAGACTCGTTTACGGGCCAGCCGGTGGGGAAATACAAGAAATAAAACTCTTAAGAGTTAGTAGGGAACCAAAGCAAACCAGCAAGCCTTTTAAGGCTGGGTCGGAATAAGGAAGCACTGATAAAGCCTTTTTAAGGGCAGCTGTGAATGTGGTACAGTAGGCAGACTTCGGTGCGCCTTCCGGGCGCAAGTTGGGGAAAGCCCCTTATAGGGGCAGAGCAAGCCACAGGCTAAGCCGGTGGTGTTGAATTTATTGTGTATATCTCTACCTAGCGTATATCCGGCACCAGCACAATGCCATGGCAGCGAATAACGTTTCATATGATAAAGTTATCATTTGCAAAAATCTCCTTTCTTTAACTACGGCACAATTTACCATTTATCCGATAAACTGAGCTTGTACTCTCAGATTGGAGCGTAACCGTCCTACCGTACTGAGGTAGCACCAATATAGTTTAACATAGTTGTCGAATGTTATCTAACAATTCTGACTTTTTACGCCAAAATCAAACCCTTATTTTCTCCATGATATAATTAATGTACAAGTAAGATACTTGTTCGATTGAGTATCTGCTTAAACTTTTTCCTCCAAATTATTAAAAAAAGTAAGTTCCTTAAAGTAGAAGGGACTTATTTTTTATTATCTTTTTTATTTTTATATTCATATTTCATCATATTAAAAAGGAATAAAAAAAATAAGGAGGATACATAAATGTATATAAAAAGAAATTAAGCTACAACAGTAGCAGAAGTTGTAGAATTAAATACGGGAATAAAAGCTGAAGAATTTATAAAACCATGCAAGTTACCATTTATAAAGAATATAAAAGAAGCTAAAGAAAAAGAAGTCCCTATTAATATAATAGGAGATTATGATTGCGACGGTGTGTATGCAACTGCAATTCTGTATAACGGATTAAAGCAATTTGGAATAATAGCATCAACAAGACTTCCCAGAAGATTTAGTGCGTTGGTAAGAACCTACAAGAATAGTTTTGAGGGGACAGATATGACAAGTGATAATATGCCGGAAAAATACAGTCAGATAGATTATGATTATTTGGAAAAGTCCATTGAATTTTGCCAGAAGCAGGGAATGGAAGTATTACTTTTAAGACCACCGGAGAGAAAAGGAAGAAGAAAAGCTGGGATATGATTTTGAAGAATATAAAAAATATATGGATAATTCGAGAGAGTTAGAAAAACAAATTCAGGCAGGAAAACAACTGTGGAAAGAATAGAAAGGTGAATAATATTAAGGCTGTCAGAAAATAAAACAATTATTGTAGATGTTTTGTTCTCTGGCAGCCTTTTGTAAATATTATTGTTCTGCTCAGAAGACATATAGGCGAAAGAATTTGTAAAGATAAAATGTTAAGAGCGTAAAAACGATACAACGAGAAAAAAAGTCCAAAAGTAATAAAAAATTACCTTAAAGTTCCATAGGCTTAAAACTTTTTATAAATTATAATTATTTTAAACAATGATACAATGCAAAAAAGTGAAAAGGAGGAAAAAGATGAAGAAACATTTAATATCTTTGATTTTAACAGTTGTATTAGTCGTAGGTGGAGTAAATGTTATTCCGGCAGGGACAAAAGATGTGTCTGCAGCTATGCAGTTAAATGATTTTGAATCGTATTATAGTCGTGATTTAGGACAGACAAAGAATTTGTTAGGAACAGTTTCGAAAGAAGAAAAATGGAATATTGACGAAAATGGTGTCATTACAGATATGAATAGTACATGGTGGAATCCTGGCGACAATCTCTGGCCGGATATGTCGGTACTGAAATATAATATATCTCAATACAAAGATTTTACATTAACAGTTGATTTTAAGAATCATATCCGTGGTGATTATGAAGAAGACGGAGTTACCAAAAAAGATAATTGGGAAATGAGATATGGGGCATTTGTTGGTTTTGGTATTAAGAATAATGGTGGTGATATCACAGGTTGGAATGGTGACAATACAGGAATAATTATAAAACCATATGGAACAAATTCTATAAAGTTGGCAGGAAGTTTTGATGATATTAAAAGTGGAACGCATCAGTCAGCAACACAGTATGATACAACAATTGATGGCGTTGATATTGCAAATGAAGATTGGCATACAATGAAATTAGAGGTCAAAGCGGGAATTATAAAGATTTTGGTAGATGGAAAGCAGGCATGGTCGACTCAGCCACTTGGATATTCTGACTGGTATGAGGGTGGTTATATAGTAATAGGCTCAAATAATGGTGGCACACAGTTTAGAAATATTGAGATAAAAGAATGCAAAAGTGTTTTGGCGGATTTTGAACCATATTATAATGTTGACTTAGTGAAAAAAGGAAATATAATTTCACAGGGAGCAAAAAATGGACATGGTTGGAGTGAAAATGAGGATGGAATTATTACAGACGGAAATGATGTCTGGTGGGTAGGCGGAGCTGATTTATCTCCAGAATTATCAGTATTACGCTATAAATTAAAAGAATATAAAGATTTTTCGTTTTCGGTTGAATTTAAGAACAATATTAGAGGCGACTATGAAGAAGACGGTGTCACAAAGAAAGATAACTGGGAAGTAAGATATGGAGCCATGATTGGATTTGGAACAAAAGTTAATGCTGATGGTTCTATAAACGGTTGGAATGGTGAGGATACTGGAGTCTGGATGAAGCCTTACATGGGAAATGTGATTAAATTAGCAGGAACATTTAAGGATATAAAGAGTGGAAATAAACAGGCAAATGTACAGTGGACTGACTATGTTGAAGGGCTTAATATTGCGGATGAAGAGTGGCATACAATGAAGCTGGAAGTCAAAGAAGGAATTATGAAGATTTTGGTAGATGGAAAGCAGGCATGGGCAAATCAGCCATTGGCAGTTAGTGATAGTTATGATGGCGGTTATTTGTTCCTGGCATCAAACAATGGTGGTACTCAATTTAAAAATATTCAAATCAGTGAAGTCAAAAAGCCTTCTGTACTGATTGATGGATCAAAAGTTGAAATAAGTGATGGTAAAGTAACTCTTGGAGATGCTAAATACGGATACTTATGTGATGGAAAGATGTATGCACCAAATACAACAGTAAAAGTTGTAGATGGAACGACCTTTACATCAGTAAATGAATTGTCAGTAATTATGGCAAATGGGGCAGGAATCAGATACATAGGCAATGAAGAAGGAACAGGAGGAATCAGATTCCAGGCAAGAATTGCATCAGACAATATGGCTGCAGTAGCATCAAGTGCCATTACCGAGGGAACATTAATTACAGCAAAGGATATTTATGACGCATTTAAAGAAGAACTGACACTTACATACAGCCATGCAAAGAGAGATGTTAAGAACAGTGGATGGTTTAATGGACAAACAGGAACATACTGTGGTTCTATTTGTAGAGTAAATAAATTAAACTACATCAGAGACTTTACAGCAAGAGCGTATGTAACAGTAAATTATGAAAATGCAGATGCAGTAACAATTTACAGTAACATGGGACCAGCAAGAAATATCAGCTATATTGCAAAAAAAGTTAAGGAACAGAATTATCCGGGCATTGAAAAAGAATATTGGTCCGCAATAGATTCATTTATAAAAAAATAATTAAGGAGGAGGATAGAAATGAGAAAATTTTATACAAGCCCAGAGGCGGAAGTCGTAGAATTTAACACAAAAGATGTGATAACAACAAGTAGTTATAGCATCCCTGATAGTTTTACAGGTGAGTCAGCGAATGAAGTACAGGGTTGGACAGGATTATTTCAATAAGGAGAAAATAAAATGATAAAAAGAAAGAAAAGATTGTGCGCTGTGATACTTACAGCAACGTTGGTTATGACAGGTATACAAATGCCATTAGGTGTACAGCAAGTATCAGCGTATACAGAGGATGATGCAGTAGAGGCAACATTGAATGATTTTGAATCGTATTATAGTCATGATTTAGGACAGACAAAGAATTTGTTAGGAACAGTTTCGAAAGAAGAAAAATGGAATATTGACGAAAATGGTGTCATTACAGATATGAATAGTACATGGTGGAATCCTGGCGACAATCTCTGGCCGGATATGTCGGTACTGAAATATAATATATCTCAATACAAAGATTTTACATTAACAGTTGATTTTAAGAATCATATCCGTGGTGATTATGAAGAAGACGGAGTTACCAAAAAAGATAATTGGGAAATGAGATATGGGGCATTTGTTGGTTTTGGTATTAAGAATAATGGTGGTGATATCACAGGTTGGAATGGTGACAATACAGGAATAATTATAAAACCATATGGAACAAATTCTATAAAGTTGGCAGGAAGTTTTGATGATATTAAAAGTGGAACGCATCAGTCAGCAACACAGTATGATACAACAATTGATGGCGTTGATATTGCGAATGAAGATTGGCATACAATGAAATTAGAGGTCAAAGCGGGAATTATAAAGATTACTGTAGATGAACAGCAGGCATGGCCGACTCAGCCACTTGGATATTCTGACTGGTACGAGGGAGGATATGTATACATAGGATCAAATAATGGTGGCACACAGTTTAAGAATATAAAGATAGCGGGCGATAAAGTAGTGTTAACTTCACAGGAAGAACGACTGAAGGAGTACAGTGCTTACTACGCTTCTGATTTAGGAACAACAGGAAATATCCTTACATCTGTAAATAAAACGGAAAAATGGTATGTAGATGATGATGGTGTTATTACAGATATGAATAGCACATGGTGGAATTCTGGAGATAATCTTTGGCCGGATATGTCAATGTTGGCATATAACGTTCAGAAATATAAAGAATTCTCTTTTTCCGTGGATTTTAAAAACAATATCAGAGGCGATTATGAAGAGGATGGTATTACACATAAAGATAACTGGGAAGTAAGACAGGGGGCAATGATTGGCTTTGGGGCACAGGTTGTTGATGAAGATGTACTAGGATGGAATGGTGAAGATACAGGGGTATGGATAAAACCATACGGAACAAATTCTATCAAACTGGCAGGAAGTTTTGATAATATTAATAGTGGAACGCACCAGTCAGCAACACAGTGGAATACAAAAATTGACGGTGTTGATGTGTCAAATGATAATTGGCATAATATGAAATTGGAAGTAAAAGATGGCAGAATAAAGATTTATGTAGATAATTGCTTGGCATGGCCGGAACAGCCACTATCAGTTGGTGATGATTATAATGGCGGATATCTTTTCCTGGCATCAAACAATGGTGGAACACAGTTCAAAAATGTTCAGATTGAGGAATATAATAGCGAGGAAGGGGAACCAACCAATGACTTTAGTAAAGTAAGCAGTTATTATACAGAAGATAATGCAACTTCTGATTTGAGATTAGCAGAGCCAACAGATTATTGGACTGAGACGAATGGAAGTTATAAGAGAAAGGCTGTAGAAGATAATCCGGAAGCAAAAGATGCGTTGTATATGGCACAGTTATTCCTTAAAGATAAGCAATATAATGAATTTGAATTGGAAGCCGACATTAATATAGGAAAGAATAACTGGAGAAGAACGATTATTGGCTTTGGAGCTCAGGAAGGAAGACATTTTCGACAATCAGGTGGTGGAATGGGTATCTATTTTGATGGTATTGATTCACCGACAGAAGCAAGCGTATGTCATGTAGGAAATTGCTTTAATGATGATGGCGTGTTCAAAAACTGGGACACATGGGGAGATCAACATTATAAAGGTATTGATGCAAATGGTACAGTTCATGTAAAAATGATAGTAAAAGACCGTGCTGTTACAATATACGTTGATGATAAGGAGACACCGACTAAGTTTTCTATTCCATATTGGTATAAAGGAGGATACATTTATCTGGCATCAAACGCTACAGGAGCAAAATTCTCTAATATAACCATTAAGGAAATCAGTGGAACAATATCAGAAGATACAGAAAGCCCATTATATAAAAAGTCTTCATTGTTCATAGGAGATTCTATCAGTTATGGAGCTGGTGCAGATCTTGTAAATCCGGTAGGATATTCCTGGGGTGGAATTATTGGTGAGAAAAATGAAATGGATTGGTTGAATGTTTCTGTAGGTGGTGCAACGATAGCAGAAAGTCCGGCGACAATTATTGAAAATGAATTAAATGCACCATGTGTAGAAAGCAAAGATTGGGATTATATTATTGTAGAAGGTGGAATAAATGATGCTATGAAAAATACTGAAATGGGAGTTTGTCCATTAGGAACAATAACCCCATCTTTAAATAATAAGTTTGATAAGACAACCTTTGCAGGAGCACTCGAGGCACTATTTAAAAGATTGATTGTTACATATCCAAATGCTAAAATAGGATATATTGTGACATTTAATATTAAATGGGAACCGGCATATGATTCTGACAAGTATTTTGATTTAGCAAAGCAGATTTGTGATAAGTGGGGAATTCAGTACCTGAACCTCAGAGATAACAGCATTTTAGACAATGAATCTTTCATGGAGAATCTTTTGATGGATGGCTGTCATCCAAGTACACAGGGATATGAAACTTTATCTCCGATTATTGAAGGATGGATGAAGACATTAAAAACAGATAAGATAGATATTCCAAAAGATCCGGACGAAACAACGAAAGAACCGGTAACAGATGATATAACAACAAAAAATCCTGTAACACAGGAAACTACAACGAATAAGACAGATACTCCGGGTACGACAACACAGAGACAGGTAACGGTTCAGAAACCTGCAAAAGCTGTAATAAAGAAATTGAAAAATACAAAGAAAAAATCAATTAAAATATCTTTAAAGAAAGCAGTACGTGCTAAAAAGTATCAGATTCAGTATTCGTTGAATAAAAAGTTTAAAAAAGCAAAAATAAAAACTACAACAAAACTTACTTACGTAATTAAGAATTTGAAAAAAGGAAAAACTTATTATGTAAGAGTAAGAGGAGTTAATGGAACGAAAAACGGAGCGTGGAGTAGAATTAAGAGAGTTAAGATAAAAAAATAACAAATTGATAAAAGGATAAAATAATAAAATTTTTTAATCAAACATAAAAAGGCAGGTCAATATTTGAGGTATAAAGAATGACCTGTCTTTTTGTGTATTATAATTAATCAGATTGATAATGGGAGTCAGGGTTAGGCGATATGCGATTTCGTAAAAAAATAAAAAAGTCCATATGAAAAAAAAAAAATACTAAATTGTCTATAGGATTTAAATAAGACAGGAGATATACTTACACTAAGGATAAAATAAAGATGCAATATGGATGGAGAACATATTAGGAGGAACGGAAATGAAAAGAAAGATAATTTCAATAATGCTAAGTATTGCTATTGTTATTACAGGAATTCAACTGCCAGTAATTAAGAAGGCTGTACTTGCAAAGGAAAATGTGTTAAACAAATTTGACGCTTATTATACAGCACATAGTGATAATGTAAAAGATTATCCCGCAAAAAAAGTGATAAAATCGGATTATTGGGAGGAAGATGGAGCAGGTGTTATTACCAGAACAGCGAAAGATACTACGACGGAAACAAATTCCCAGAATCCTAATTATGACGGAAATCCGTATCCGGATATGGCGATGCTGTATTACAATATTAAACAATATAAGGATTTTACTGTAGAGGTAGAATATAAAAATCCGAATAAAGGAAGAGGAGCAGCATGGCTGGGATTTGGCGGAAAAGTAACTGATGATACTGCAAATACATGGTGCACAGAAAATGGTGCAACAATATTTGGAACAAGTGGAGAAAAGACGGTCAAACTTATAGGAACTTATATACCATGGCAGAAATCTAATAAGGGAGCAAAGACTGATGGAAGTACACTTTGGAATACAGATATATCAGGAGCAGACTGGGGAACAGAATGGAACGCAGTTAAGATTATAGTAAAAGATGGAGTTATCAATTTTTATACTAAGGTCGGAAGTGAATGGAAAGCAGCATGGGGAGACGACAAATTTTATTATGGAGACTGGTATAAAGGAGGGTATATTTTCCTTGCAAGCAACAATGCTGGAACACAGTTTAGAAACTTTAAGATAGAGGAGATTAAAGATACAAATATTCTCAAGAATTTCAATGGTTATTATACAGAAGATACAAAAGGTAACAGTTCAGTAGCAGATGTTGTCAGCAAAGAAAAATACTGGACGGAAGATGAAAATGGAATTCTAACCAGAACTTCGAAAAATACAACAGCAAACGTAGGGGATGCTTATAAAAATATGGCATACTTATTTTATAATGTAAAAGAGTATGAAGAGTTTTCTTTAGAAGTAGACTATAAAAATGCTGATCCTAAAAAAGGTGGAGCATGGGTAGGATTTGATGGAAAAATAGAAGATGATGTAGCCAAAACATGGTTTGGTGATGGTCAGGGAACTATGATTGCAGCCAATGGCAAAAACGAGGTGAATCTTGTTGGAACATTTGGTAATGGAGATAAACCAAAGATTACTACCTACAACACAACGAAGAGAGTCTGGAAAACTGAAGTGGAGGGGGCAGACTGGACCAAAGCAGAATGGAAAACTATAAAAATTGAAGTGAAAAAAGGAAAGATTAATTTTCAAATTAAAAATAATGGAAAATGGTATACGGTATACGAAAAAGAAGAACTTTTATATGATACATGGTATGATGGCGGATACATATTCCTGGCAAGTAATCATGCGGGAACACAGTTTAAAAATTTCAAACTAACAGAGTATAAAGAGTCAGAAGAATTTCGTGAGTTGAAAAAGTTTGAATCATATTATGCAGAAGATATTTATAATGCAGAACCAGTGCCTGCTTTTACAAAAGACTATTGGACAGAAAATCAGGATGGTATCATAACACGTAAGACGAAAGACGTAGGCACAGGAAATGATGGAAATCCTTACCCAAATATGGCGCTGCTTTATTATAATGTATCACAATATAAGGATTTTACATTAGAAGTGGAGATTAAAAATCCAATAAAAGGAAGAGCATCAGCATGGGTAGGATTTGACGGGACGAAAGGAAAGTCGTGGATGACATCCTGCAATGGTACGATGATAAGTGCAATTGGAGAAAGTGCCGTAAAATTAGTGGGAAGTTTTGATGCCTATGGAATGAATCCGTTTAGATCATCGAAAAGTAAACCTGTCATTTGGGATTATTGGATGGATGATGTGAAAAATTGGGGAACAGATTGGTATAAAGTTAAAATTCAAGTATTGGATGGCGAAATTAAATTTTTTTATAATACAAGTGGAAAATGGATGAGCGCATGGCCGGAAGAATCATTTACATATGATGAATGGTATAACGGAGGTTATGTTTTTCTGGCATGTAATAGTGGTGGTACATCTTTTAGAAACTTTAAAGTCACGAATGCTACTACAAAAAAATCTGTTTTAGACAAATTTGAAACATGGTATACAGTGGGATGTGATAAAGAAAAACCAAAGAAGGTATTTACTTCACATTATTGGGAAGCAGATGAGAATGGGGTTATCACAAGAAAAGGAAGAGATGTAAAAAAAGGTGAAGATTCTAATGATGGTAATCCATATCCGAACATGGCATATCTTTTCTATAATACAAAGAAATATAAAGATTTTAGTTTGGAAGTCGATATTAAGTCACCTACAGATAAAAGAAGTTCTGCATGGGTTGGATATGATGGCGAAAAAGGAAAAACATGGCTTAACAAATTGGGCGGAACAATGTTGAGTACACAGGGAGATCGGGTGGTAAAAATGGTTGGAAGCTTTGATGCATACAATCATAACAAATTCCGCCCGTCAATAAAAACACCAAATATCTGGGACTATTGGATGGAGAACGTAGAAAACTGGGGCACTGATTGGTATAAATTAAAGATAGAAGTGTGCGATGGGACAATAAAATATTTTTATAAAGTTAAAAAAAGCGGGAAATGGAGTCCGTGGCTGAATGCATGGTTAGAGGATGCGTTTACATATGATAAATGGTATGATGGCGGATACATATTCCTGGCAAGTAATCATGCGGGAACACAGTTTAGAAATTTAAAAGTTAAAGAAATAAAGAGGAAAAACTCTATATTGGATGATTTTGAGCCGTATTACACAGTAGGATGCGATAAGCAAAAACCGAAAGCAACTCGCATGTCTTATTATTGGAAAGCTGATAAGAATGGTGTCATTACAAGAAAAGGTATGGATTTGACAGACAATCTGAAAGAATGTAATGATGGAAACCCATATCCGAACATGGCTATTCTTTACAGTAAGAAAATTTATAAAGATTTTACTATGAATCTTGAGTATAAAAATCCAGCTGGAGACCGTGGTGGCGCATGGATAGGATTTGACGGAGAAAAAGGTAAGACTTGGACAGACAAAAATAGTGGAACCATGTGGTGCACTTGTGGAACGAATGGAATTAAGATGGCAGGTACATTTACCGCTTATAATGGAGTTAAGTGGGATAGTGCATTATGGGACTACTGGCTTGACAAGGCTGATTTTAATGCCCGCTGGATTAAAGCAAAGTTAGTAGTTAAAAATGGCGAGATTAAGTATTATATAAAAATCAAAGGTAAATGGAAGTTGACATGGGATACTGCAGACTATGCAAATCCACTCTATTATACTGATTGGTATGATGGTGGAAGGATTTTCTTAGCTGCAAACGAATTAGGCGTTCAGTATAGAAACATCAAAATAAAAGAAGAAAAATCAACCAATGATTTTTCAAGATTTAATTCATATTATTCAGAGTGTGTTGAAAATCAGCCGTTGGTAAAGGTTGATCCGGGTAAGTATTGGTATGAAGATAAAGGTGTTTTGATTAGAAAGAATGAGGAATTAGGAGAGTTTCAAGGAAAAGAATGGAATTTAAGTAATTACCAGCAGAACAAAATGGCATACATGTTTCTTAATGGCAACTATGTGTATAGCGATAACTGGCAGTTAGATGTAGATGTTACATTAGGAAATAGTGCATGGAAACGATTCTATATAGGTTATGGTGCCACAGATACTGTTACCTGGCGTAAGCCGAATGGAGGTACAGTATTTTGGACAGATGATAATGGCGGAGTCTGTATGGAAGGTAATTATGCCAGCAATGAACAAATATATGGAGACACAGCAGAAAGTATAAAAAATTTTGAAAAGAATAAAGCACATCATTATAGGATTGTAGCAAAAGCAGGTGTTGTGCATCTTTATATAGATGGAATTCAAGTAAAAGAATATGTTCAGCAGAAGTATCAGAAAGGCGGACGGGTATTTTTTGCGAGTAATTCAGTAAACACTACATTTTCAAATATCAGTATTAAAACGCTTGAATCGGATTTCTCCCAGTCATCATGGTCGGGATATAAAGAATATTACTCATCAGATATTACGAAGAATGCATTAACTAAGGTTCAGGAAGGAACAAACTGGGCAATAGAAGATGGTGTTATCAGACGTAAAGCACAGGAGCCGGGAATGGATGATTGTAGAAATTATCTGGATATGGCATATTTATATTTAAATGATAAGAAATATACAAATTTCAAGTTGGAACTGGATTATAAAAATGGTAATTCCGGATGGCATAGATCACCGATAGGTTTTGGAGCAAAAATGGGCAGACATTTTATGGAAGAAGGTGGAGGAATTACTGCATTAGTACAGCCGGATGGATATGTGCATTTTGACGGAAACAATCAGAGTGATGGCGTATTTGAGGAACATGTATTTTGGCCGGTTTATGACGAAAAGGGAAATGATGTTTCAACATTAAAGCCGTATGATGAGACAAAATGGCATCATATGGTAATGGAGGTTGCAGATGGATATGTGACAGTAACAGTCGATGGATTTAAGTATGTGTATGAGATGGCACTTCCGTCATATTATAATGGAGGATATATTTATCTTGCGGCGAATTCTGTCTGGGCAGAATATAAAAATATTAAAATTGAAGATTATTCCGAGATGTATAATTCAGATGATAAGGGATGGATACCAAAGCGTGAAGATATCGAATATGATTTTGAATACAGAGAAAAGGAAGAAAATAATTCAATATGGTCATGGATTTATAAAGAATTATAATTTGGTACAGTGGAAAGGAGAAACAGATGAGAAAAAGTAATAAAATTATTGCATTAGTGCTTTCGATTATTTTGACAGTAAGTATGTCTGCTACAGTTTTTGCTGCTACCAAAGCAAAACCGAACGAGTGGGATTCCTTTGGAACAAGTGCAGAAGGTCCTAAGTACCCACAGATTCGTGGAGAGTATAGAACAGTTGACAGTTTAGTTGGAATTAAAAAGAAGCAGAAAGAATTTATTTTAGAAGTGAAGGTAGATGGAAAAACAGAAAAATTACATTTGACATTTCCTTCTACCGGAGGATTTCGGTTGACAGGAAGCCATAAAGGATATTTTGCTCCGAAAGATGTTCAGGATATAACATATCAAAAGAATGATAAAACAATGATTCAGATGAGAGCAGAAGATGGAACAGCAGTGAGCTTTAAGAAGGAGGGGAGTGGCTTTCGATTAAGTGTTTTCAACAAGGAAAACAGAAAGCTGTTTGATATTTCTCCGGAGCAGATAGCATTTTCTTTTGAGAATAGCGAGATTAAAAAAGTGCGGCTGGAATTGCCATTAGCAAGTGAAGAATCTATATACGGTACAGGAGAACGTTTTAATGAATTAGATCAGACTGGAAAAAGACTTCTCATGTGGAATGTTGATGCAGGGTATAACAATGCAACAGGAGCACTCAATGCAGAAAAATGGCGAGGATATAAAAATGTTCCTATCATATATAGCAATAGAGGATATACTTTGTTTTTTAATTCGTTTTACAGTGGCAGGCTGGATATAGGATATACTAACAGTAAAAAATGTACGATGGAATTTCAAGGTCCTGATTTTGATTTTTTTGTATGGACAGGGACTCCAAAAGAAAATATTTCGGGTTACACAAGTCTTACGGGAGCATCAATTGTTCTCCCTAAGTGGGGATACCGATATATGGCGGGAGGTCATTCAACATTTTGGGAGACATATGGTGGTTCGACAATCGGTTCTATTTTGAAAATGCAGCAAGGCTTTAAAAATATAGGCATTCCTGATATAGCAGCAGTATATGTAGAATCGGCCGATATAACAGATGCAAAAATTTATAATGCACTTAAGAAAACAGGAACAAAACTGCTTACCTGGAATTCTCCAGACTATAATATAGATACAATGAAGGGATATCTGCCGGGAGTTGATACGAAGAAATTACCGATAACAAAATCGGTAAATAATCCGTTAGCAGATGTTGGATGTTTTATAGATTTTACAGATCCTATGTCAAAAACAATGCTGAATAATCGTATTGGAAATTATGGAAAATTAGGCTGGGCAGGCGGATTAGTAGACTTTGGCGAATTAATTCCATTAAGAGCTTTATTTAGAGGAAATGGAAGCACTGGAGCAGAAATGCATAATATGTTTCCTTATTGGGAAACAAAAGTATATAACGAAGTGTTAAAAGAGAAAACAATAGATGGTGGTGTGACTTTTTCAAGAGCCGGATGTGCAGGAGCGCAAAGTTATTCGGCATTCTTTAATGGAGATCAGGCCAGTGGAATGAATGGCATGAAAATGCAGTTGATATCTGGTTTATCAGATAGTGTCAGTGGATTTACGATGTGGGGAGCAGATTTAGGAGGACTTGATGGCAGTCTGAGTAATGAAGTGTACGCAAGAGCAGTTGAATTTTCTGCTTTTCAGCCAATAATGAGAGCACACGGACAAACAAGCAGATTTCCGTGGGATTATGGAAAAACAGGTGAAAAGACATATCTGAAATATTATTGGTTAAGAGAAAATTTGCTTAATACTATATATAGTACAGCAATTAAGTCTAATAAAAAGGGAACACCGGTAGCAACACCACTCACTATGGAGTATCCTAATGAGGCAAAATATGATGGATTATATACTACCTATTTATTCTGTGATGATTTTTTGGTGAGCCCAGTATTGGAAGAACAGGCATATTTAAATGATGTGGCTTTTCCGAAAGGAACATGGTATGGACTTTATAATGGAGAAAAAATCGAAGGTGGGAAGACAAAACAGGTAGAAGCTCCGACGGATGAAATACCTGTGTATCTAAAAGCAGGAGCAACAGTGCCAGTCACAGTGTCAGACAGCCTGAATCTTTCAGACAGTATGCAGGACGTGGATAAAGCTGAAGCACTGCTGGTTACAATTCCGGATAAAGAGAGAGAGAACATATTTTATAAAGATGAGAATACTTGTGTTAAATACGTGAGTACACGGGTAGATGAAAATACTTTTGAAGTAAAGGCAGGCTCCGGAAATGAAACGACTGCTGTGATATTAAAGGGAAGTGCAGCATATTCGGTTGAATTAGATGGTGAGAAATTAGAGTGTCTGGATAATAAACCAAATTCCAAAGGTGAGAAGGGTTATTTTTGTGAAAATAATGAACAGACCATTATTAATCTTGGTAAAAAAGATTGGAAAAAAATTAAAATAAGTCTTGGAAAAATTCAAACCCAAAATGTCCTTAAGGATGCAAAGGTAAGTGATAAAAAATTAGCAGCAACAATTGATGGTGACTATAATTCAAAGTATGTTCTGAGTAATAAAGCAGGAACAGAGGATTTGATTTATGAATTAAAGGAAAAGAATGAAATTCAAAACATTAAAGTGAAATGGACTGCTCAGTATTCAGAAAAATACAAAGTATCTGTATCTGAAAATGGAAAAGAGTGGAAAGAGGTTTTAAGTGAAGAAGAAGGTATAGGTGGAATTAAAGAGATACCATTAAAAGGAACAATAGCGAAATATATAAAGATACATGATGTGGAGAAAAAAACAGGAAGTGTTCCAACGTTGTATGAGGTAGAAGCGTATGGAGTACAAGCCACAACGAGTATATGGATCTATGCTATTATAATTGTATTGATATGTATTGTAATTGTTTTGATGATTGTTACACTGAAAGTTTTAAGGAGGAAGAAACATGAAGATATTGTTTCAAGGAGATAGCATTACAGATTCTAATCGGGATTATGGTGATATTCACGATTTAGGAGATGGATATGCACACTATGCAGCAGGTTTTATTTCAGAAAAATATCCGGAGTGTACATTTGAGTTTGTGAATCAGGGAATTAATGGAAATAAAACAGAAGATTTATTAAATCGGGTACAATCAGATTTGGTTGATATTCAGCCGGACATTGTATCTATTATGATTGGAATTAATGATGTATGGTATTATTCGGAAGATAGGGAATGGCTTTCAAATGAGGTTTTTGAGGAGAGATACCGTACGATTTTAGAAAATATCAGACAGAAGACAAAAGCACATATCATGATATTAGAGCCATATTTGATGCCGGCTGAGGATAAATTGTTTTTTAGAGATGATTTATACGGTAAGGTTCAAATTATTAGAAAACTTGCATACGAATATGCAGATGTATTGGTTCCGACAGAAGGTTTGATTTATTCGTCTATTTTAGGAGTAGAAGAACAAAAGTTTATTGGAGATGGTGTTCATCCGACAGATTTCGTGGCGAGAGTTATTGGTAAATATTATTGTGAGTATATATCAGTGATTATTGATAAAATTATATAATTGCACAGTCAGAAATACTCCTAGGAGCGAAGAGGCACAGAAAAGTAGTTGTTCTTACAAGTCCGTGCATTGAAAGAGAGTTTGCTTGCAGACTCTCTTTTTTGTATGGATAATATTTACTTTTTTAAAGAAAAATAAGAAAAAAATATAGATGTATGTAGAAAAAAACACGAAAACCCTTCTTTTTTTTTAGCATAAGGGAATTATCAAAAAGTAAAAAACGAAAAAGTCCATACGTGACTTTATTGTGAAAAAAAATCTATAGGATTTAAAAAGATGTCGATATATAATTATTGCATAGATATAATTCAGTGCAGAATTAAAGAAATGAAAGGAGTATTATACTATGAGAATTAAGAGAAAATTATTGACAGTAGTGCTTTGCTTGAGTATGGTTACATGCTTGTTTACAGGATGTGGTGGCAGTTCAGAGGAAGAGACAACGAAAGCGGCATCTACGAAAACAGGTGGAGATTTGGTAATTGAAGGGTTAGGAACCGACCAGAATGCTGACTACTCAGTAGAAGGAACGGTTACGATTGCTGTTGATACGGCGAGAGCTACAGATTATGAAGCTCTTTTTGATGCATTGCAGCAGGCTTATCCAAAGTTGGATATTCAGTTTGATTATTTTTCGCATACAGATAAGGACAGCGCGGCAGAATATTTGTCAGCTAAGGCTTCTGCAGGAAAGATGCCTGACATTATCTGGGATGAAGCTGCTACGGATGGTTCGCTGATGACATATATATCACAGGGATGGGTATATCCACTGGATGAGTTTGTTAAGGATGATCCGGATTTTAAATATGTACCTAAAAATTTAGTTAAGAATTATACATTTTGTGATAAGTTATATGCGCTTCCACATCAGGCACAGTTTGAAGAAATGGTCGTGAATTTAGATGTTCTTGATGCGTTAAATCTTGATATGCCGGAATTAGACTGGACATTAGAGGATTTTGAAAAATATCTGAAAGCGGCTACAAATTCTACATATTCAGGTATAGAAAAACTTTTCCAGATACCAAGTTTGGTAGTGAGTGCCTATAATCCTAAAAATACTGTAAATGGATATAATGAAGATACGCATCAGTTTGAAGCAGATGCGTATGTAAAAGCATTGAAATATATGATTAATTTAAGAGCTATTCCAGGGCTTGAAGCGTGGGCTCTCAGAAGAACATCAACAGGTGATAAGACAGATTATGTTAAAAAATTTGGAACGGATGAAGATAATGCAGCTTTTGATAAAGGACTTACATTGTTCCATGGTGTAGGTACGTGGGAATTGGCAGATGCTCAGTCCAGATGGTCGGACAAAAACTGGACCAGTTGGACAATACCTCAGAATAAAAAGGCAAAAGGAGTGATGCCGTACCATGTAGATCACTGTTTTATGACAAGCAGTTGTGAAAATACAAAAGCAGCTTGGCAGGTTCTGAGATTTATTACATATAGTTCTGAGGGAAATTTGGCAAGACTCAGCATGTATGATGAGACAAATACAGGAAAATATGCAACAATCAATAAGTTATATTATCCTACAACAACCAATCCTAAGGTGGCAGAAAAATTTAATAGTTTACCGGGAGTGACAGAGGTCGACAAATATTTGTTTAAAAATATTGATAAGTGCAGACGTATTGATGTGGAAAAAATAGTGCCACGGTATAATGACATAATAAAGAACTATTTTGATGAAGCACAGAATCAGGCAACAGACGGAACAAGTTCTAATGTTGAACCGATTATTAAAGAGGCGGTAGCAAAAGCTAATCCGGAAATGAAAAAAGCCTGGGAAGATTTTGAAAAAAAAGTTTTGAAAGTTCAGAAAGATTTTGAACAAAAACATTCGAAATAGAACAGAAACACAACGGGTTACAAAAAAAGTTTGGAACAGAATAGGTTAAATTGTTAGAGGATGGAGGAAAAATGCAAAAAAGAATCAGCTTGTTATTAGTTATAGTAATGATTGTTACTTCACTTTTAGCGTGTGGAAAGGAAAAATTAAATACAAAGAACGAATCCTATGAAGGAAAGACAGGCGGATTTTATACAAAACAGGCAATTGAAAACTGGAATTCATATGACGAAGCTGACTGTACAAATATAGAAGCAGAAAATATCCGGCTTAGTGGAAAGAAAGTTTCAAATTATCCGATAACTGTAACCAGAAAAGAAAAACTGAAGTTGCGTGTTACGCCTCCAGAGTCAGCAGATTATTGTGTTGTAGCAGAATATCGTCCAGTGGGCGATGTTCTGGCTACAGATGCATTGTATGAAGTGAAATTGAATGGAAAAGAAACAAAGCGGACACAGTTACAAATGCTTTGGCATGATTTGACAAGAGAAGCTGTTGATAGAAGTGGGAACGAATCCGTTAGAAGACAAACAAACTTGGATGAATATGTGAAGAACACATTTTTAGATTATGGAAATACGGATAGAGAGAAAGTTCAGTGGAAATTAGAGAAGGGAAAAACTTATACATTTGAGATAATTCCGGATGAGCAGGGAATAGAAATATCCGGATTAATGCTTTATAAAATAAAAGATACGAAAACAGAAAAAATGCAAAAAACGGATAATGTTCCGATGATTGTAATTGAAGCAGAAAAATATTCGTTAAAGTCAGATTCTTATATCAGAGCAACATCAGCAAGGGACGCATCTCTTTCACCTTATGATACATATCATAAAAAAATTAATTTGATTGACAGTTCTGCATGGGGAACAGCAGGTCAGAAGATTATATGGGAATTTGAGGCGAAAGAGGAAGGCAATTATCGTTTAGGTCTTCATTTGAAACAAAATGCTGATGTTAATAAGACGGTGTTTAGAACGATAGAGATAGATGGAAAAGTTACAGATTCCAGATGGGAGAATGCAAAAGTCCCATATACAGGAACCAGTGGATATCATAATTATACATTTAATGACGAAGAGGGGGATATGACGGTACACCTGGCGAAAGGAAAACATACTTTGGCAATGGTGGTAACTGTGGGAGATTATAAAGAAATATATTCACAGATTGATGAACTGATGAAAAATGTAAATCAACTGGGAACTGAGTTACTTCGTATTACAGGCGGGGTGTCCGATGAAAATCGTACATGGGATTTAGAATCTTATATGCCTGATGCAACAGACAGAATAAAGAAATACGCAGAACAGGCAGATAAAATATATGAGCAATTAGAAAAAATAGACGGAAAAGAACCGGTATATGCGATGGACTTACAGACAGCGTCCGATAAACTTAGAAAACTATTGGAGGAACCGGAAAAAATACCAGGGAAGACAGAAGATATTTTCAGAGGTGATGATTCAGCCTCCAAGTATTTAGGAAATGTGTTATCCTGCCTTACAGGTCAGGGATTATCTTTGGATAAAATTTATCTGTATGGAACAGATGAACTGCCAAAAGAAGATATATCAATATTCAAAACAGCAGGAGAGGCGATTAAGCGATTTTTATGGTCATTTACAGACGAAGCAGATAGTGATAATTATGCTGCCAGTGATCAGAATGAAGAAGAACTGGAAGTGTGGGTGGCACAATCTACTGTAACAGTTCAGATATTACAACAGTTATTAGATGAGACATATAATAAAGAGCATAATACAAATATTCGTTTGAAAGTTATGCCAAATGAACAAAAACTGGTATTGTCCAATGCAACGAATACAAATCCGGATGTGGTGCTCTGTGCAACGGCAGGACAGCCGTTTACGTTTGCCTGTAGAGGGGCATTAAAGAATCTTCTGGACTATGAAGACTTTATGGATGTCTACACAAAAGATTATCAATTGGAATCTTTAGTAGCAACATCTTATGGTGACGGTGTTTATGGCGCTGTGGATTCCAGAAACTTTCAGTTATTGTTTTATCGCAAAGATATTCTTGAATCACTACATCTGGAAGTGCCACAGACATGGGATGACATAGAGGCCATGATGCCGACACTGTTAAGAAATCAGATGAACTGTTATATACCTATTTCACAGAGAGCATCATTAAAGGGTTTAGGAGTTACTACTCCATTTATATACCAAAAGGGTGCAGAAATATATTCAGAAAAAGGTAATACGACAGCAATTAATAGTACAGAGTCGGTGGATGCTATTACAGAAATGACAGAATTCTACAAAATATACGGAATGCAGACTACTGTAGAAAACTTTTATCTGAGTTTTAGATATGGTGAGGTGCCAATCGGAATAGGAGATTTTAATACGTATCTCCAGTTGAAGATGGCAGCACCGGAATTGGCAGGACAGTGGGGAGTTGCATTATGTCCGGGAACCAGACAGAAGGATGGAAGTATTCTCAGATATCAGCCGGCTGACACTACGGCATCAATGATTTTTGCGAATACAGATAAGCCGGATGAAGCATGGGAATTCCTTAAATGGTGGTTGGACGAGGATACACAGTATGAGTATTCTATCAGAAGATGTCAAAGTTTAGGTTTAGAATACCAATGGAATACAGCAAATATTGAGGCGTTCAAGAAACTGCCATTTGATTCGGATGTAAAAGAAAAAGCTATAGAACAGTGGCAGTATCAGAGAGAAGTTACGCCACATCCTGCGTCTTACATTGTGGAGAGAGAGTTAAGCGGTGTATGGAATGATGTGGTTATAGACAGCAGTGATATGATGGAATCTTTAGATCAGGCTGTTTTAGTAATAGACAGAGAAATTAAAAGAAAACTTCAGGAATTTGGATATATAGATCAAGATGGAAAATTAATTAAAGATTATAATATAGAGATACTAAAAATGCTTTACACAAAAACAGGAAGACGAGGTGCCAAAAATGAAAAGTAAACTCCTTTCTTTAAAAAAAATTAAAAATGAATATTCCTCTTTAGTTTTAATGGCACCTTATACATTCCTGTTTATTTTGTTTATTATAATCCCGGTGGGGGCGGCTATTATATTATCATTTACATCATTTAATGCAATTGGTGCGCCGTCCTTTACAGGGTTAAGCAATTATGTGAATTTGCTTACGAATGATTCGGTATTTATGCAGAAAGTATTGCCGAATACATTGATATATGCCATTTTTGTAGGACTTGGTGGTTATGTATTATCATTTTTTTTGGCATGGTCATTATCTCAGATACCAAAAATACCGAGAACAATTATGACCGTTATATTATATTCTCCGTCTGTAACTGGTGGAGTATTGCTGGCGACTATATGGAGTTCAGTTTTTAGTGGAGACAAGAGAGGCTTGTTGAATTATTTACTGTTAAAATATGATATTATCGAGAATCCTATTCAATGGTTACAGTCGGGATCATATCTCATGCCGATTATGATTATTGTAGGTCTTTGGAGTTCTATGGGCATAGGGTTTCTCTCAATGCTGTCAGGTATTTTGAATACGGATAAAGAAATGTATGAGGCAGCAAGAATAGACGGTGTCAAGAATAGATTTCAGGAAATTATCTATATTACGATTCCGGCGATAAAACCGCAAATGATGTTCGGTGCAGTAATGGCGATTGTTAATATCTTTAAAGATGGTGGAAGTGGTGTAACACTTTCCGGAGCCAACCCCACACCGGATTATGCAGGACAGTTGATAGCAAATCATATTGATGATTATGGATTTATCCGTTATGAGATGGGATATGCTGCGGCAGTTTCTACAGTATTACTGTTGATGATATTTATATTGTCAAGAGTTGTTTCAAGAGTGTTCAGTAGTGATGGTGAGTAGGAGGTACTGTATGTTAAAAAGAAAAAGGCGACATAAATTGGGAACAAGTAATACAGATCCTGCCAGATTTAATAAAAGCCAGATAAAAATATATGGGTATCTGATACCAATATCTATTGTAATGCTTTTACCAATTATATATATTGTAGTATCTGCATTTAAACCGATGGATGAACTGTTTGCATATCCACCAAGATTTTATGTTAAAAATCCTACATTTGATAATTTCAGGAGGTTGTTTGAGGTGTCTTCAGATACTGCAATTTCGGCAGGAAGATATTTATTCAACACTTTCGTGAATACCGTTGTCATTATGTTTTTAAATGTGTGGATATCTGTGTGCGTCGGGTTCGTTTTATCTAAGAAAACATTTCGTGGCAAAGATGCATTGCTGCAGATTAATAATATGGCGTTGATGTTCGTTCAGACGGCTGTGGCAATACCGACCTATTTTGTTATTGTATATACAGGACTTAGAAACAATTTTCTTGTAGGCATTATACCTGCATTGGTAGTGCCAACAGGAGTGTTTTTAGTAAAACAGTTTATTGACCAGCTGCCGGATGCATTGATTGAGGCAGCACGTATTGATGGGGCTACGGACTATCAGATTATACGAAAAGTAGTGTTTCCATTAGTGAAACCGGCGTTAGCTACCGTAATGTTATTAGCATTTCAGGGGGCATGGCTTGATGCAAATGCCTCTACGATGTATTTGGATAGTGAGACTTTAAAAACATTTGCGTATTATATAGGAACATTGACGGCAGGAGGAAGTGTTATCACACAGGGGATAGCAGCAGCAGGAGCATTAATTATGTTAGTTCCGAATATTGTTTTATTTATTATTCTTCAGTCAAGAGTAATGAATACTATGGCAAACTCGGGAATTAAGTAGTTAACAATATAAATGGAGAAAAATATGGCGACAAAATTAAGGAATATATTTTTATTTATAATACTTATTAGTGTTATTTTGTCAGGAAAGACAAATATTGTTTCGGCATCAGAAGGAACAACATACACATATACTATTTCTGTAGATGGCGATTATATCAGAACGCAGGAAGCATATTTGGCAAGTACGGTTTATATGCAGAGACAAGGGCTGGTACAGCCAAGTGATTTGTTTATATACGGGAAAGAGATATTTATTGCAGATACAGGAAATAAAAGAATCGTAGTTTATAACAAAGAGAATGGAGTTGCCAGAAATATTACAAATGATGCATTTGAGGGACCGAGTGGATTGTTTGTGACAGATAAAAGAATGTACATAGCAGATCCGATGGCACAAGCGGTATTTATCTGCGACAGGCAGGGGAATATATTGACAACGATTTCCAGACCAAAAGATTCACCTTTGATGAGCAAATCGGCAATATTTAAACCGGTTAATGTAGTTGCTACAGATGACTCCAATATTATCGTAGTAGGTGAAGGCTCTTATGATGGTTTAATGCAGTTTGGTGATGATGGCGAGTTTAAAGGATACTTTGCAGCAAATCAAAGAAGCTTAACACTATTAGAACGAATTCAGGAGATGATATATACCAGAGAGCAGAAATCTCAGCTTCAGACAAGGAAACCAAGAGCAATACAAAATATAGACTTATCTGCCAGAGGTTTAGTTTATAGTGTTACGCAAAGTGCAGAGGTAACTTATTCATGGTCTAAGGCTGAAACGAAAACATCAAACGCATTGAAATTACATAATATGGCAGGTACAAATATTTTATCACCTAATAAGTTTATGGATGATGAGTGGAATTTCGTGGATGTGACAGCAGGACCATATGGAAATGTGTATGCATTGACGCAGACAGGGCTGATTTATGAATATGACAATAGCGGAAATCTGCTGTTTTCGTTTGGAGGAAGAGCAGTGTCTAATGACAGATACGGATTGTTTACATCAGCAGCAGCGATTGATTTAGATGAAGAAGGATTTGTTTATGTATTAGATAAGGAAAGAGGTTTTGTTCAGGTATTTGCCCCTACAGAATTTGCAATGTTGAACCACAGGGCGATTTATGATTTAGAAAAAGGAAATTATGTAGAAAGCAAAAAAATCTGGCAGGAAATTTTAAGATTAAACGGCATGTCCAAAATAGCTCATATAGGATATGGAAAAAGCCTTTTAAGACAGCAGCAGTATGCAGAGGCATTAGAGCATTTTAAGACAGCCAATGATAGAGATAACTATTCGGAGTGTTTCTGGGAAATCAGAAATGTAATGATTAATAAATATATTGTATGGGTAATCGCCGGATTATTGATAATATTTGTAATATCACTAATCAAAGGAGCAGTTCGTCCGAAGAAAAAAAAGAAGCAATATAATACACATGGTATTGCTGAAATACCAGCAAAGGGAATTGGCAGATTAAAGGGTGATTTTAAATATATGGGAACAATGCTGAAACATCCTATCGATGCAATTTATTATTTGAAGATTGGAAAAAGAGGAAGTTTGTTGTCAGCGGGGATTATGATAATCGTAACGTTTATCATATATATGGCAGATATTTTAGGAAGAGGATTTATCTTTAATCAGAATAGTTTGTCAACGTTGTCACCAATGTTGCTTTCGACAATTTTCTTTATCATTCTAGGTTTATTTATTGGGGGTAATTACATGGTTTCCACAATTAATGATGGCGAAGGAACGATAAAAAACATATTTGTTTCAGTGGCATATTCCATGGTTCCATATATGATAATGGCACCAATAGCAATTGTGTTGAGTTATGTTTTGACCCAGAACGAGGCGTTTTTGATTACATTAGTGTGGTATATTGGTATTTTATGGTCAGCGGCACTTGTAATCTTAAGTATATTGAATGTGCATAATTATACATTTAAACAGACAGTGAAAAATGTGTTGCTAACATTGTTTTTTGCAATTGTTGCACTTATTCTGGTAGCAATTTTATATCTGGTATGGGATAAGGTTATAGAGTTTATAGGAGAGGTAATATCGGAGGTGGAGTATCGTGTACAAATATAAGAGAATAATATGTATCGGCTTGACATTCATTTTATCTGTAACAGTAACTATGGCGTATGCAGCAAAGAAGGAAGATAATAAAGTATCAGAAATTGATTTTGTTGTACCGGATTCATCTGCATTAGATGTAACTTCTGGAAGGTATACACAAATAGAAGAGGTTAGAAAGGTAAAAAACAGACTGGCTGATTTGAAAGGCTTTGAAAAAAAGATGGAAAGTGATATCCTTGCAGTTTACTATTCAGATGAAACAAAAGGTATTCGTATTTTAAATAAAGAAACAGGGTATGTGTGGGGAGGCTTAAAGGAAACAAAGGCAGAAGATATGAATAAAAAGTGGTCGTCTATGGCAAATTCAATTATATCCATAGATTATCTGGGTGGAAAATGCCAGTCTGCCAGAGCAACATTGGGAGATAGTGGAAACTCTATTAATTTTAATTGGAAAGAAAATGAAGCAATTTGTAATGCAAACTTTGTTTTGGCAGGAATATCATTGTCATTTAAGATGAAACTGGAAGAAGACCATTTGACAATAGAAGTGTTACAAAACACGGTAAAGGAACTAAAAAATAATAAACTGCAGTCGGTTTGGATATTACCGTTTTTAGGAACAGTAAAGGAGGATACTACGCCAGGGTATATGTTTGTGCCGGATGGTTCAGGAGCATTAATCCGCTATAATAAAAAGGGAACTTATACATCGGTGTATGATGAAAGAGTTTACGGAAAGGATGCATCTGTAGATGGACTTTCAGAGGCTGGTGATCTGATAGCAAAGCGAAATAATGATTACATGATTGATACACA
>ERZ772889.799-NODE-799-length-32046-cov-6.584008_pt1 | contig 32046 bp, 21 predicted proteins | sample MGYA00512127_ERZ772889 | MGnify/ENA primary metagenome ERZ772889 (study PRJEB29015, sample SAMEA2737689) | human gut metagenome | biome: human gut; feature: human-associated habitat; material: faeces | place: China | collected 2012 ...
ACCCGGCGGGCAGGTCATCAGGGGCAAGGCCCTGTGGTATGCAAAAAGCAGCCCCCTTGTTTAAAAGGGCTGCTTTTTAAAGAACACGATGTTTTCTTTTAATGTTTTCTTCAATCTTTTTTATTTTTCTTTAGCTTTTTTATACTTTCTTGCAATGTTCGCCAAAAATCGCTTTAGACTTTCTTGAAAGAAAGTCAGCAAAGAACTTTCAGCGCTGTTAAGATTTGGATTGCGCTGCACTCGCTGCCCGCGTGAAGACGTTACCTTAGCCGAAGCACAGGCAGCAGCAGCCAAGATCACCAAAGCAGGCGTGCTGACTAGCTGCCTGAACGAACTGAGCCGGGCCATCATCAGTAAACACAGAGAACTGTAAAACAAACAGAGAAACGAGGTATGACATCAATAGCAAATACACAAAGCTCCTGCACTGGTTACGCCTTTTGACCTGCATCATAAGCAGAAAATAACAAACATACTCAATATCCGCCCTGAAACAACATTCATGGCGGGCATTTGCTTATCATTAATCCCTCAAATATACCTTGCTATTGTTTTATACAAAACCTCCACATCTATGGGTTTTGCCAGATGTCCATTCATCCCGGCATCAAACGCAGCCTGAACATCATCATTGAAAGCATTGGCTGTCATGGCAATGATCGGTATCGTCCCGGCAGCAGGATGCTCTGACGACCTTATGCACCTGGCAGCGTCATAGCCATTCATCAGCGGCATTTGAATATCCATGAAAATCAAGGCATATTCCTTTTCTTTCGAGTTTCTAAAAATATCTACCGCAACTTTACCATTCTCAGCATGTTCAACTTGTAAATTCACAAACTTCAACAGCTCTGAAGCAATCTCCATATTTAACTCATTATCTTCCACCAGCAATACCTTTTTGCCGCCAAAATCATACGTTTCCTTATTGCCTACTGCAGAAAATCCCAGCTCCGGCTTCCGCGAAACAGTTAACAACGTATTGTATAAATTTGAAGCAAAAAACGGTTTAGCTATAAAAGCATTAACACCTGCTGCCTTTGCCTGTTCTTCGATACCAGACCAGTCATAAGCACTGATAATAATAATCAAAACATCAGGACCGACATAGCGCCGCATCCTACGGGCCGTTTCTATTCCATCCAGTTCCGGCATACACCAGTCAATGAAACAAACATCATAGCAACGCCCGTCATCTTCACAGGCGCTTCTTACCTTTTCAATAGCCTCAAAACCATTCAGAGCCCAGTCAACATTGACTCCCATGCCTTTCAGCAATACTACTGCATGTTCACAGGTATCGTTATCGTCATCGACAACCAGTACCCGCATCTCCTCCATCTCAGCCGCAGTTTTTTTATCAACTTTACTTACTCCAAAAGGCAGGTCTACCATAAACGTAGTTCCTGCACCTTCCTGACTTTCAACCTCAATAGTTCCATCCATGATTGCAACAAGATTTTTGGTTATTGCCATCCCCAAGCCCGTACCGCCATATTTTCTGGCAATTCCATTATCCGCCTGCTCAAACGGTTCGTATAAATGTTCCAAAAACTCCTTTTTCATCCCGATGCCGCTGTCTTTCACGATAAACCTCAGCCATATCTTGTCACTTGCTGAACGCAGCATTCTGATTTCCAGCCTGACACTGCCGCCTTTAGGCGTAAATTTAATTGCATTGGACAATAAATTGAGCAGGATTTGGTTGACACGCATAGAATCTCCGAGCAACAGCTCATCTTTAAATCCTGAAATAACAATTTCAAAGGACAAACCTTTGGCTGTAGCAAGTCCATAATTGATATCAGCTAAAGAAGTAACCAGATTTTTTAAATCAAACAGTTCTTGACGAATATTCAACTTTCCATTTTCGATTTTTGACATATCTAAAACATCGTTGAGCAGCATCAATAAATGCTTCGACGAAAAAGTTATCTTACTCAGACAATCAGCAGTACGCTTTTTATCATCCAAATAATTAAAGGCAATCGCCGACATTCCAATAATTGCATTCATCGGCGTTCTGATCTCATGCGACATCCGCGACAGAAAATCACGTTTGGCGTCATTCGCCTTCTGCGCTACCAGCAGAGCATCCTGTAAAATCTTCTGCTGTCGTTTAAGCTCGTCATTAATAAGATACTCATTACGTAATTTATAAGCATAAATAACAATCACGATCATCAACAGACCTATCACAGCAGCATAAAGGATGGCGGCTTCAGCTTTTTCCTCCGTGCTTTCCTGTATGATCAGCACACGTCTGTCTGCCGAATCAATGACCTTTTGAATGGCTGTATCCGTTTTTACCCTTATCGGCTCTATTTCTTTATCAAAGTACTTTTGGACTGCCGGTCTGTCCATCTTATTATTTTCAGAATTTTCCACACTTTGTATAAGCGCCTTTTTCAGTTCGTCTAAGGCATCGTTCAATTCTGTCAGATCTTCCTTTTTGCCTAAATATATTTCATCTAATATTTTCAGTGATTTTTCATTTTCTTGACAACTGGTCCTCAGTACACTTCTGATACCATCAAGGTTATTTTCAGTTTCGCTAATGAAAATCGGCAGGTACGTATTCATTTCAAAAACCCTGGCACGGATTTTATTTATTTCCGACATGGCTTTGTACGGATGTTCTGCTACATAATTGATTTGTCTGCTGATTGTAAAAATAGAATGTGTAGTAAAAACAACATATACCACTACACAAAAACAAATGGCTATCACCCCGGATACCATGCCATATCTTTTGATAAAATTCATATTTTTCAATCCTTTACAATTTTATTAAATTATTGCAATTATTTTTATTATAAATATAGCACATCAACAGCAGACAAACAAGTAGGATATTAACTTTTTAGAATACAATATAATTGTGTTATTGCCTTGCACAAATGTACGTATCGTTAAATTTGTATTTATATGACCACTGAATTTTCCACAACGCTAAAATAAAGCTGCCTGTATCAGCAATCTCTGTAAGTAAAATTTCACCTTCAGTATAGTACCAAATAACGAACTAAATCAGCGATATGAAACTTAATTCATATCGCTGATTTTTTACTTTACTGAACTTATTACTGCAACTTACCAGTGTCTCAAACCCTCACTTAAAACGTGAATCTTAACCCGGCGTTGAACTGCCAGTCGGTACGCAGATCGCCGCCAAAGGTTTTTAAGGCGTCAAAATACAAATTGCTGTTTTTGGCAATGCCCAGGTTAGCTCCCAGTCCGATCTCGTACCAGGTGCCGGTCAGGTCACCTGTCTGCAAAGCCAGACTGTCACTGCCGTAATAACCGGTCGCCCCGCCGCTGCCGCCGAAGTCGTGCAGCAGCGATGCTTTGACATAGGCATTGCTCGGACGGCCGCCGATAGTAAATTCTTTACCACCCAAAATACCTATGCGCGTTACAGCGCTGTCAACGCCGTCGTTTTCTATCCTGCCGCCGTTAGACATCGTGTAATCGGCGCTGCCGATATGGCCCAGGCTCAGTTCGGCCTGCGGTTCTACGAACCAGCCTGCGTTCAGGTTTTGTCTGTAGCCGTATTCGGCGCTGATGCCGTAAGCCCAGGTATCGTAATCGGCTTTGGCGGCATTATTACTTGAATCTACCAGTTTAAAGTCATTGGTCAGCTTGCTGCCGCGGGCGATAACGTCCAGATAATGCCCCTTGCTGCCCAGCCAGCTGGCGTATACGCCTACACCGGTACTGCTCAGGTCGCCGCTGCCTGCCGTATAACCGGCGTTGCTGTCGATGCGGTTGACGGCGATACCTGTATAGAGCTTGCCGCCTTTGTAGTCCTGCACTTTGTCGATACCGCCCTGGAAAGCCGTATAATCCTGGCTGAAACTGCGGTCATAAGCACTGTCGGCACTCAGTTCGCCCCGGTAGTAACGGGCCCAGACGCCGCCCTTAGCCGCTTCTTTATCACTGCGCAGCTCGCCCATGCGTTTCATCAGGTTGTTGCCTTCGATACGCCACATACTGCCCATTGCCATCTGCGCGTCAGCGGCCGTCATCACTGTTTCGGAAGCGCCTGCTTCCTCAAAATCTATTTGCGTGATCTTGACATCATTGCCGTCCACTGTTACGGTCGGCGTTGCCAAAAATCTGGTCAGCGGGTCGTCCATTACGCTTTCCTTACCCACAAAATTATTTAAGTTCTGCCCAGGCTCCAAATCAGTTACTGTCAGTACCGTCACATCGCCGATAAAACTGTTCAGCCTGCTGCCGTCAAAGGCTTTGTCGTAACCGACAGTAATGTACTGTGTTGCCGTGCTGCTGTCGGCTGCCAGTTTCGCAAAAGTAAACTTATCGGCATTAGGAGTAACATTCGACAAATCAGTTGCAACTTTAAAGGTGTTACTGCCAGTCAGCTGCAGGGTGCCGCCATCAATAGTGCGGCCCACGTTTTGGCCTTCACCCGGACTGCCAAATCCAAAAGTCGCATTGTTCAGGTAAGTGATGACATCATTATCAGTAGATGAGCCATCGCTGTTTAAAACAGCTTTATCGTTAAACAGCACTGTAGCGTTATCGGCATACACTGCGTAGGCTTTACTGCCTTTCTGGGTCTCAGTATTACTGGCTTTGGCGCCGATAGTGATCGTGCCGCCGTTGGTTTTGGCACTCAAAGTAATCACAGAGCCACTATCAGCATACACACCATAAGCCTCGGCCTGCGCTCCCTGTCCGCCGGCACTGCCGTCAACACCGGAAGAACCACCATAAGATCCTTTGCTGCCGCCAGCGCCGCCTGTCCCGGCAGCAGCCTCAGCCGCGATACTGTCTACTGTCAACGTAAGCAACGCCTGTTCGCTGCCCCTGACGCCATAAGCAAAAGCGTTACCGCCAGTACCTCCATTGCCGCCATTTGAAGCAGCATAACTAACGCCTTTAGCACCTGTACCACCGCTGCCGCCAACCGCCGCAGCCTTGATGCTGTCCGCAGTCACTGCTGCAGTACCACTGCTCCACACACTATAAGCAAAAGCATTACCGCCAATGCCGCCAATGGCTCCATCTGCAACATCAGAGCTGACATAATCGCGACCGCCAGTGCCTCCTGTACCGCCAGTACCACCAACCGCCTCAGCCTTGATACTGCCCGCAGCCACTGCCATAGTGCCACAGTTCCTCACACCATAAGTAAAAGCATTACCGCCAATGCCGCCAATGCCGCCGACTTCAGCCCCCATGCGATCTGCATAGCTGCCATTAGCACCACTGCCACCGTCACCACCAGTAGCCGTGGCTGTTATGACCCCTACCGCCAGCTCATTCGACAGGAGGCTTTGAACAGCGATGCCTGTTGCAGTGGCTTCGCCACCCTGCCCGGCATTGGCGTGCGTAATACTATCCTCAAGAATATTGGCATTATTATCCCAGCCAGCATTACCGCCAGCACCGCCGGCAGCCGTACTGCTGATCGCCTCGGCCGTCAGCTGCATGCTGCCATTTTGGATAGTCAATCCTACACCTGCAGCGCTGCCGCCGGCAGCACCGTCATTGCTCTTATATCGATCACCATGGCTGTTATTTGTATCTGCTTGGAAGGTCTGGGCTGTACCGCCATAACCACCATCCCCCCCGGTAGCTGTCAAGGTCAGGTTTGCAAAGCTTACGCTATAAACACCGCTGCCAGCAGCCACCAGTCCATAAGCTTCGGCTGCGCCGCCAACAGCTGCCAATCCGGCCTCGCCGTAAGTAGAACCGCCGGCGCCACCTCTGCCACCAGTACCGGAGATTATGATATCATTCGTCACCTTTACTGCTGCCTGCTGGCCGCTCAAAACAATTCCCCGCATAGCAGCAGTACCGGCTGTTCCTCCATCGCCACCGTGATTATCCTTGCCCTCCTTACTAATATAGCCATTATTCCCGGCATCACCGGCCTTTATAGTCAGGCTGATACTGGTCGCTGTCAGGCTGCCATCAGTTATGGCTATACCAGCCGCCGCGTTACCTCCGGCGCCACCATTACCCAAAGTCACTTCCGAAGTCGGAGCAGTACCACTAGTATCACTACCACTTTTACCACCGTTACCTGCCTCTGCTGCCAACGTCAAAGCCCCCGTCTGCACATTGCTCCCAACCGTCAGCTGCAGCTCTGCGTCACCACCACTGCCGCCAGTACCAGTTATAACATCACTCTGGGCAGTTTGATCACCACCGTTACTGCCTTTTGCCCCCTGCACTTTTACACTTACAGCTTTACCGGTATCATTAACAGTCAAGGTGCCACTAAAGCTTGCAGCGCCGCCGTTACCGCCAGTGCCGCCGGCATCATCAGTACCGCTGCCGGCAGTACCGTCTGTACCATTACCACCAGCCACACTAATGTCAACGCTGTCAGAGATACTGACATTTTCCCGGATATCATCGGCGCCGTTATTTCCGTTGGCTGCCGCCCAGGCTGTACCAGCCCACAGGTTCAAGCCGCCAGCCGATACGATCGACATGGCCAGTATGGTATGGGCCACCTTTTTTGTCAGTATTTGTTTTCTACTCATTTTCATCCTTCTTCCCTATATTTTAGTAATTTGATTTATCTTTATTTCTTCTTAAAGTCTTTAAAAATATTTATCCCTCAGCAGGTATTTCAGTACTGCTTCGTAATATGAAGCCGCTTTCTGATACTCACCGCGGTTATGCAGCAAACGAGCCGTCAGCAGCACCGTTTCTACCGTATTGCCGTCCTGTGGTTTCAAATCGCTCCACAGCGATTTTTTGACATACTGCCAGTACAGCTTTTTCTCATCACTGTCGTAATAGTAAATATGCCAGGGTTTTACGTAGTCGATATAATGCACGATAACGTCGTCAGGTTCTGCTTTCAGTACTGTGTTGTTGATAACGATGCAGTTATACTTTTTGGGCAGCTCGGTAAACGCGCCGTCGATAACGCCGTTGAGCGCGTCCTGGTCGCCCCAGAGAATCTTCGTATCAACAACCTTATCCAGCCACTGGAACAGCTTCTGTGTCAGCTTTTGCTGCCGCCATTTAACTAAATCCATTAAAAGAACGCCGGAATTAAAGTAGCGGCCGTTCTTCAGACCGATACGATCGCAGCTTTTGGCTTCGCCCCAGTCACGTACAGCCCCCAAAACTCTGCCCTGCAGATCGGTCTGCCACAACGACAGGATATCTCCCTTGCAGATGATGTCGGCATCCAGATAGATAAGCCGCTTAACTGATTTTGGCAGCATTTCGGCAAATAAATAGCGGTAATACATCGCCTGGGTGATATGACCGGTTGGTACGACAAAAGTCATCCCCTCAGTGCTGATGATTTGATAAAAATGCAGCGTCAGGTTACGGTATAACTGTTCCGTCTTTAGCAGCCGCTTCCTATCCTCCGGCAGTAATTCGTCATAGACGATATGGATGATAAGTTCGTTAGCGATATTGTTATGCACCAGTGAGGTGATGGTGATCCCGGCAAATCTGCCGAAGTTTTTGTCGATCCCAAACCCGATATGTATTTGTTCAGGCACTTTGCTCCTCCTTTCTTTACCAGTTCAGTCTTTTTCGGTCTTTGCTGCTTTTTGTTCTGCCGCCCCCTTAGAAAAACTTGTTTATATCCTCGCAGTTATTACTGCGGATCTGGTATTGCTAGTCTTTATCCAAACTGCAAAAAAGCACAGCCGCTGCCTTCAGCGACTCTTACTCAGCTGCAGCAGCTTCAGCAGCAGGCGCACTTCCTCCAGCGAGTACTGCTCCTGTTCGTCAGTTTCTGCGGCGGCAGTTTCAGGCACCCGCCCACTTTTTGCACCCGCCGCCTGTTCGTCAGCCTCGGCATCATGTTCCGGTGCCCACTCGGCGGCCGCCTTTCTGTCCAGCAGTGTTTCCAGCGTGCAGCCCAAAACATTGGCGCTGCGCACCAGCAGCTTTAAGCTGACCTGCACATTGTTATGCTCGATATTGCTCAAATGGGTCTGACTGATGCCGATACGTTCGGCAAACTGCTGCTGCTTGAACAGGCAGGTACTGCGCAGGATCTTGATATTACTGCCGATACGCGGCAGGCAGCTTTCATCGTACATACTTCACCTCAGCCATCAAAAACATTAGTATTTTAGTTTGAAATTTCTAAACTAAAATGTTTCTTATTTTGTTTTACATCAAAAACTTTGTCAAAAGTAATAGTTATAGTTATTATAGCACTTGTGTACCCCCCCGCAAGACACTTACTTTAAGCCTGTATAAAACGCCTTCGAGTCTTGCCCGGCGCATTACGCCAGCGGCTTTACAACTGTCGGCGTCTGCGCGTTTTTTTTAAGGCGCAATTGACACATACTTTTTACCAGTCAGCACAGTTATACCGGCTCACAAGCTGCTGCCCCAAAACTATGCCTAATCACTGCAGCAGAAACAAAAAACAGACTGCTTAAAAAGCAGTCTGTTTTTATAAATCTACTAACTCATAAAAAATAGCTTATTCTTTAAAATTCAAATCTTACGCCGGCATTGATCTGCCATTTCTTTTCTATCTCTCCTCCAAAGCTCCTTTCTATATCACCATAAAAATAACTTGCTTTACTGAGCTTGATATTTGTTCCGATTCCTACTTCAAACCATGTGTCGCTGTAGTCTTTTGACATCGACAGGGTTTCTCCATTGGCTGCTGCCATATGAATATCTCTGCTGCCTCCAAATTCATGCAGCGCCGATGCCTTGAAATAGACATCATTGCCATCTTTCGTTTTTTGACCTGCAACAAAGCCTACACGCCCAATATAACTGTTTAGACCACCAATATAGACGTTATTACCACGGTCTGTTGTATATTCACTGTTTTCCAATCTTCCCGCTATGAACTGTAGCTGCGGTTCGACGAAAGTCCCACTTTTTTCACTCAGTTCTATAGTTTTTCCATATTCTATACTCACACTGTAAGCTCTGTTGTTATAGCTGGCTTTATCCGGGTAATCTCCATAAGATTTGATGTCTGTATCAAATTGACCTATTTTTGCTACTACGTCCGTATAGCTTCCGTCATCTCCGGTCCAGGTACCATAGAAGCTGCCAGAGAATAATTTATCTTTACCACTGCCGAAGCTGTAATCAGCATGTCCGGTTCCGCTTTCTAATGCAAAACCATATGTGCTCTTGGCATTATCTGCTTTATCGTAACCAAGCTGATACATATTATAGCTGCTGTCAAAGCCACTGCCGGCAAATTTTCCTCCTGTGTAATGCGCCCAAATTCCTTCTACACCTTTTTTGTTCGTACGATAGTGCAGGTCTCCTAGATGCTTACGCAGCGTATCATTGGTATTACGCCACATCGCATAACTGCTATCACTTCCATCCAATAACACTTGGGTATCGTTGTTAACAGATCTATCTATGTGTGTTAAATACCATTCTTCTTTACTACCTATCACATTTCCAGCATTATCTTTAACATTTAAACCATTTTCTATCTCTGGTGTAAATGTCCAGATGCCGCCATTATTAAGGTCTTTTCCTTCAAAAGTTAATTTACCGCTGTTATCTGTAACAAGAAGCAGATTTTTATGATCGGTTACAGTACCGTTCAGCAAACTTGTATCGTTGACCTGGATATAAATTGTGCCTACATTTGCGGCCTCTTTGATCGTTATTTTATCGCCTTCTTCATTGTTAAGGTCGGTATCCATAATAAACGTACCACCGGCTTTGTCCAAATTTTCGATGGTCAGTTCCTCCTGGGTACCAGTCTGAGCGCCATTTTTGTTTTGGGTCATGTCGAGGCGGCCACCTGTAAACTCAAACTGCCCCAAGATGTTATAATCGCCACCATCTGCGCCTAACATATATTCACCACCGCTCATCGTCAAACCTGAAACGAAAGCATTACCATCCAGCATAACAGCTACACCGCCGTCAATAGTTGTATTTACTGCGCTGCCACCTATTAATTGTGTACCACCATAAATATTGGTATCTAAGGCTGTTCCTCCGGCATATATCTGCTGTGTACCACCATTCAGAGCGCTTACTGTACCAAACCCACTATTCCGAATAGCCTGGCTACCATCGTTCATAGTAATTACTATACCTGTTCCTCCGCTGAAAATATTCTGCATTCCACCACTCATGGTATATACTATACCGCTTCCTCTGGAAATAAACTGCTGACCACCGCTCATAGTATTTACAGTGCCTGTTCCTCCGTTCCATATATTCTGATAACCAGAAATAACGGTTTCTACTGCACCTATTCCTTCTTTGTAGATGTTCTGGCTGCCACCATTCAAAGCGCTTACTGTACCTGTTCCTCCTCTGGAGATATACTGAACACCACCACTCATTGTATCTACTGTACCTGTTCCTCCTTTGATTACCATTATATCTCCAGAGCTCATTGATGCTACACCACTGCTCACACCAAAATCAACTGAATAATCTGCAGCTTCTGCTTTTCCAAAAAACATATTTTCCACAAAGTTTAATGTGTGTGGCAAAACAGTATATTCCAGTGTTTTCACTTCTCTTTTTGGCTGTTGCACCTGCAAATCACTCTTATTCGGTAGTTCCCGTAGTGCCGCTGCCAGAGGTATCATACTGTTCACCAAATTTATTCCCATTGCCAGCGTTGCCAATATCTGCTGATTTTTCTTTTTACTTAACCTTCTTTCCTTCATTTAGTTCACCAACCTTTATTACTTTGCTTTATTTATCCCATCTCTTTACTTTAAACATATCTTTGTAACAGCAAAGGCTCATCTGCTTTTGCCATCCTTCTTCATCTTTTTATTTTGTTTCAGATCCAAGCCATAGTCTTCCATCAGCCGGTCTATCACCTTGTTCACTGCTTCCGGAGTTATATACCGGCTGCATTCAAACTGCCTTTCTGTTCCCTTTAACCGCGGACACCATTCAAAATCCTTATGTTCAAACACTACCTGAGTATCGTTCCAGCAGCCGTTGCAGACATGGTAGTTGATCACCCGGTACGGAGTCGGGAATTCGTTGAACGGCAGCGTGAATCCGCTGATCAAAATTACAGGTATACCAACTCCGTTGGCTACCCAGCTCAACCCGCTCGACAGTCCAATGAAAAAGTCTGCATGGTATAAAAGGTCTATCCGCTCCTGCAGCGGCAGCTTGCCTGTGAAGTTTTCCGCTCCATAAGGTATGATGTTAAAGCGGCTGTTCATACCATAGACATTCTCCCTGTCTATGCACAGTACTCTGTAGCCTTTTTCTTTCAGGTGCTTGACTACGTTCAGCCACCCGGCTCCATTGTTCCAGTATTTCGCCTGGCTGCTGGACTGGGCTGCTATGCACACATACGGTTCTTTGATCTTTCTCGTTTTGTCCTTAGGCAATAATTTGATGCTGATATCTTTGGGTTCACTGCCTTCGTCAAGCCCTAATATCATCGCAGCATTTTTGTGCAGGCCACGTACCCTGAAATCTGACGGCTGGTGCATCCTGTCCCCGCAGGGAAAGAATATCCCCAGATAGTAGCTGGCATATAGGCCTTCCGGACGTTCTTCAGGTTTTACATAATGGATATTTGGATATCCGGCTTTGAACAGTTCTGCCATGTCTTCCGCTAATGCACAGTAAAGTTCGCACTGATGTTTCTTTCTGAATTCTTCCGCATAGGGGAACCACGCCAGGATATCGCCAAGGATTCCTGTGGGAAATTTGATCAGCACTTTTTTACCTTTCAGATCCAGGTCATGAGCAAAGATCAGTTTATCCTCTTCATACACCTCAATACGAAAATCAACAAAATACTTTTTACTGCTGGTCACCATTACTCCTGACGCCGGTGCATCGTAGACTGTCAAGCAGGCACTGCGATCGATGAGCTTGACCCTGTATTCTCCCTGCGGCACTGTTACTCTGGCTCCGTAGTTAAAGTCATACTTTACACCTGGCAGGCCGCTTTCCTGCACTACTTCTCCGACTTCAAAGATCATATATGGCTTCTGCGGCACAGCTTCTGCTTTTTTCTCTTCCATTCCTTTGGCTATGCGAGTCAGTTCTTCATCACTTACTGATTCTATTTCGGACATACTTCTCTCCTTTTCTTTATCTGTTGATTTTTATTTCTACATCTATTTTGGTATCTCTCCAACCTTACTTGCACCCCTTACATTACTGGCTAATTTCTGACTAAATAAAAGATGACCTCCCCCAGAATTTGATTCTGGAGGAGGTCTCTTATGAAAGGTCAGCAGAAGCGCATGTCCCCCCACATATACTTTCTCGCTATTTTATTTTTATACAACTATACGTTTGTTTTAAACGTTACATTTTTCTTTATTGATATTGTAAAATCATACTTTTAAAATATCAATAAAGATATTGTTTGTAGATATTGTTTTTTATTAATATTGTTTTTTATAACACTGTAATACGATGTAATATTATTCCATTTAGATAAGTATTACAATATTATTTAAGACGCTTACAAAATTATACTGCACGAGATGCATAATCAGCTAAAAAAATCCGCTTCAAAGGTCAACACGTCTGGCAATATAAATAAAAAGACTGAGCCTAAGCTCAGTCTTTTTATTTATACGTTATTTTTTTATACTATGCAGCAATTTACCTTTCAGCTTCTATCTGTTTGCCTACGTCCCGCAGATAGCTTTGCAGCGTCAGCATGGAATTGGTGAGATAACGCTCACCGCACCACGACAGGTAAATACTGGCTTCACCGATCTCGTCAGCCAGCGGTATGGAACGGATATCACGGTAAGCATCTCTGACGCTCGCCAGTCCGAAAGAAACGCCCAGCCCTTCGCGCATATAGTCGCTCAGCAGCTCAACATTGCCTTCCAGGACAAAGTCCGGCTCGAAGCCGGCTTTTTTACACAGCTCGTCAACGATCCTCAGCTTGCTTTGATCCTCCGGCAGGGCGCAGATCTTTTCGTTTTGGATATCCTGCAGATAGATCTTCCGGCGGCGGGCCATAGGGTGCCTGGCTCCGACCAGCAGTGTATAACGGTCTTTCCACAGCGGCACTGAAATGATTTTAGGATGATCGAGCCTGCCCGTTGTCAGCCCAAAGTCAAAGCGACCGCTCAGAAGTCCGTCCATGATCTCATTATGCGCTGCCAGCAGATGCGCCAGCCTGATATCGTCATGTTCTTTAAGAAAATCCACCAGCCAGCGTTTGGAAAGCATGGTACTGCTGCTGCCAAGACGAATGTATTTAGTATCGCGCGAGCGCATGTCGGCGATTTCCTTTTTGGCGTCCTCCAGATGCTGCAGGGCTTCGTTGGCGTGGTGCAGCAGGATCTTGCCGTATTCGTTCAGCACTACGTTACGTCCGTCGCGGTCAAAAAGCTGCCCGCCCATTTCTTCTTCCAGCCGGGCAACGATAGCGCTCAGGTAGGGCTGTGATACCATCAGCAGCTTGGCTGATTTGGTGATGTGTTCCTGTTCGGCGACTACTTTAAAATACTTGAGCTGTAATAGATCCATGACCGTCACCTTTCATAACAAATAGCTTATGAGTACATACAATAACTAGTATTATACTTATTCTACCCCAGGTTTTACAATAAAGACAAGAAGAAATCTTGCAAGATATTTAAATTCTAAAGTTTTGGGGAGGTCATTATGTCTACTAACTCTGCTCTCAGTAAATACAAGTTTCTCGGTCTCTTTCCTCTGGTCATGGCCCAGATCGGCACTTCCGGCGATAATTCGGTGCTTACCGTGGCTACAGCTTCCCTGCTGGCCAGTCTTAATGCGACAATGTCAGACATCCAGCTGGCCAACATTATTTATTCTTTGTGCGCCGGCTGCCTGATGATCGTCGGCGGTATGGTCGGCCTGATAGTCGGCTGGAAAAAAACTTTCCGCATCGGCGCTGCGATGTGCGCCGTCGGCGAACTTGTCGTAGCTTTCTCCGGCAACATTTTTATGTTCACCTGGGGCGGCCGTCTGCTGGTCGGTATCGGCGCCAGTTTCCTTATCCCTTCTGTCCTCGGGCTGATCCCCGGTTTGTATCAGGGCAATGACCGCGCTTTCGCTTTCGGGGCTATCGGCGCTGCTACAGGTATCGCTTCCTGCCTCGGCCCTATCGCCGCCGGTTTTTTGATCGATACTTTTGACTGGCGCATAGCCTTTAGCTGCATGGCCGTTTATTTTACTATCGTTTTTGTAGGTTCGCTGCTGGTAGGCGATGTTCCGCTGCCCGAACAAAAAGTGCGTTTTGACCTGAAAGGTACGGTCGTTGCCGTTGCCGGCCTGTTTTTACTGATCATCGGTATCAGCAAGATCCCAGTCTGGGGCCTGATCGATCCGATCGCTCCGCCTGTTATCGGCGGCAGTCCGTTAGTTTTGTTCGGTATGTCACCGGCTTTGTTTATCGCGCTGCTGGGGCTTATCACTCTGGTTTTCCTAGTCCGTATCGAACGTAATATTGAAAAAACCTATGGTTCCTGTCTTATTCCTTCCTCCTTCTTAACGACGCCGCAGGTACGCAGTGGACTGTATCTTACAGCGATGCTGTTCCTCTGCTTCGGCGGGTCGTTCTTCCTGGTCATCACTTATCTGCAGCTGGTCGCCGGTTTCAGCGCCATTATGACCGGTATAGCCATGAGCGCTATGGCGATCCCGATGATCGTGTTCTCTATGGGTATCCCCAAGTTCAGTCCCAATGCTTCGCCGAAAAAGATCTGCCGCACGGGTATCGCTATGGTTGCCCTTTCGACGATCCCGATGGCGTTGTCCTTAAATCCTTACGGAGTTAACTGGCTGATGTATGTGGGCCTGTTCTTCTTCGGCGCCGGGCAGGGCTTTGTTGCTTCACAGTCTTCCAATATCATCGCAGGGGCAGTCAATGCCCGCGACGCTCAGCAGTCCAGCGGTATCCAGACCGCGACCCGCAATGTCGGTCAGGCGATCGGCGTCGCTATTCTGGGCGTAGTCATGCTGTTTTCCATCACCGGTACTTTTAAGGACGCCGCTTTGAGCAGCGCCGATCTGAGCAGTACTTCCAAAGCCGTTATCAGCGAGCAGGCTTCCATCGGCTTTATGCCGGACGCTGCTTTCGCAAAATATATTGCGGATAAAGCGGCAAATGCCGATGACGCCGCTGTCTTGACCGCTATCAACCGCAGCACCCGCCAAAATTCCACTCAGCTGGGCCTGTATGTCCTGGGCTTCATTTGCGCTCTGTTCTGGCTCAGCACCGGACCGCTGCCCAATGAAAAAATAACTAAATGATTTTAACTGTTAATCAGTAAATTTATAATGAGGTGATTTTATGTATATGTCCGCAAATTTTCAGGTGATTTCCGATCCAGTAGTCTTTCAGAACGCTCAGGTTACTATCTACCGCGCGCAGAAGGTAGTGACCATGAACCCGCAGATGCCGTGGGCAGAATGTGTTGCCGTTACCGGCGGCACTATTATCGCAGTCGGTGATTTTATCGATATGGAGGCTTATTTTAAAGCGCATGCTGCTTATTATCAGATCAATGATACGTTTATCAACAATGTTATTTATCCCGGTTTTATCGAAGCCCATATGCACGCTCAGCAAAGCGGCCTGTATAATATGAATTATGTTTATATCGGCTACTTTGACCGGCATACTGCTGACGGCGAGATTTCCAGAGGCTGCAAAACACCGGACGAGATCATTGCCAAGCTGCGCGAGGTAATAGAAAAGAACCCCGGTAAATATAACGATCAGAACTGGCTCAGTACTTATGGTATCGATCCGCTGATCTTGGGCGACGCCAAGCTGGAAAACATCAACAGCAAATGGCTCGACCAGGTTTCCAGCACTGTACCCATCTGCCTGAACCATGCTTCCGGCCATTTGATGACCGTCAATACCCGTGCGATCGAGCTGTCCGGCATCGATGCTGTCCACGACGACAATATCGGCCGTTATCCGGACGGCAGCTGCAACGGCAACGTTGCCGAGCCCGAATTTATGTCCTATGTTTTAAAGGCAGGCGGTATGCGGATCAGCGGCGACGCTGCGGAAACCGCCGAAAAAGCGACCCGTTATATCGCCAAGCTGGCCAAACACAACGGCTGCACCACGATCGCTGATAAGGCTTTCGGCTTTATCCTGACCCCGAAGGCTATTGACGGTTATACTAACGCTCTGAAAAAAGAACAGCTGCCTGTACGTTTTGTTGTGGAACCTTTCTACAGTAAAAATATGGATGGTGTCTTCGGCGGCTGGAATGGCCTGCAGCAGCTGCGTCAGCAGATCGAAAATGACCGTTTCATTTTTAACCACGCCAAGATTCTGGCTGACGGTTCGATCCAGGGCTATACTGCCAATTTACTGAATAAGGAATATTACAGCGGTGCCAGAAACGGCAAGCTGATCTACGACGACGATACCATGTTCGATATCCTGAAGGAATGTGAGGAACACGGCTACTCGGTCTCTATCCATACTAACGGCAACGGCGCTACCGAGCAGGTACTGCGCGTAGTAAAACGCCTGCGGGAAGAAAACCCAACCAGCATCTACCGCCATACTGTCGAGCATGTGCAGTTGGCAACTGAAAACCAGCTGGCACGCCTGCATGAACTGAATATCGGCGCTAATTTCTTCGCCAACCATCTGTACTACTGGGGCGACGTCCATGCTGAATACACCGTAGGGCCTTACGAGGTCAAACGCATGGAGCCGATGCGCAGTGCTGTCAACCACGGCGTCCGCTTCGGCGTGCATTCCGACGACCCGATTACAGAGGTCAATCCGCTCTTTTCCGCCTGGTGCGCCTGCAACCGCAAATCCGGCATCAGCGGTAAAGTTTATGGTGAAGACCAGTGCCTGACCGCCGATGAAGCAATGCGCTGCATCACCTTAAATGCCGCCTGGCTGCTGCATCTGGAAGACAGGCTCGGTTCGATCGAGACCGGCAAATGGGCAGACTTCACCGTCCTGGCCGAAGAAGTTACCGAAGCCAATAAGGCTACGATGAAGGATATAGAAATCATCGGTACTGTTTCCGGCGGCGTGATCCAATAACGTAAACAGCTTAAATAATGATCAAAGAACGGCAGCAATATCTGCCGTTCTTTTTTGTGATTGCTGCCCAATAATAACTTATTCCTAAAATCAGTAAATTTCTTCATTTCAACAATGTTTCTAAAAAGTGTTATACTATAAGTAATCATTTATCGCAGAGGAGGAATATTTATGTTCAAGACCCGTAAAGTTGTTATCGTCGGTGCCGGCCACGTTGGTTCACATGTCGCACTGGCACTGATCCAATCCGGTGAAGCCGACGATATCGTCCTGATAGATATCCTGAAAGAAAAAGCTATCGGTCAGGCGCTGGACCTGGATGACTGTGTCAGCGGCTCGCTGTGCGGCAAAGATGTCAGTATCCGCGCCGGCTCCTATGAAGAGCTGCACGATGCCGATATCATGGTCATGGCCTTTGGCCGCAGCCGTCGACCCGGTGAGACCCGGCTGGATATGTTCGACGATTCGATCAAAATGGCCAACGAAGTTGTTTCACATTTAAAACAGGTCGATTTTCGCGGTATCATGATAAGTATTTCCAATCCTGCGGACATCATCTGCGAATACATCCGCCGGCAGATGGACTGGCAGCCTTCCCGCTGCTTCTGTACAGGCACCAGCCTGGAAACCTATCGCCTGCTGCGGGTACTCAGCAAGGCCACCGGCTACAGCCGCCGTTCTATTCACGGCTTCTGTATGGGTGAGCATGGTAATTCCAGCTTTATCGTCTAGTCACGCATTTTTATCGGCGGCAAGCCCTTTCTGCAGCTGCGCCGGGAACGTCCGGTTTTGGCAGAAATCAGCCTGGAAGATCTGCAAACGCAGGTCAAAAAAGCCGGTGATATTGAAATCGACGGCAAAGGCTGCACCGAATTTGGTATCGCCAATGTGGCCAAAATGCTTATCAGCGCTATCTTCCACGATCAGAAGCTTGTCTGGCCCTGCTCGACCCTGCTGCGCGGCGAATATGGTCAGCACGATGTGGCGGCAGGCGTCCCCTGCGTTATCGGCAAAAACGGTGTGGAAGAAATTTTAGAAGTCGAACTCACTGACGAAGAACAAGCCAAGTTTGCAGCTTCCTGCGATATTCTGCGCGGCTTTTTAGACCGTGCCACATCCCTTAAATTTTAAAAACAGCGTCTGTATAAAATTAAAGCCCCGGCCAGCGGCCGGGGCTTTATTATTCTGTTTATTGGTCCTTTGCATCTGTCTCTGCAGCTTCCGCTTCCGGCAGTTTTTCGACCAGTATTTTGTCGATGCGGGTGCCGTCCATATCGACGACCTCGAAGCGGTAGCCATTCCACAGGAAGTAGTTGCCGGCAGTCGGGATATGCCCGATATTGGTAACGACGAAACCGGCCACAGTATTGAAACCCGTTTTTTCTTCCAGCGGCAGCTCATCCAGATCAAGGAAGTCTTTAAATTCGCTGATCGGCAGTAAGCCGTCTACCAGCCAGCTGCCGTCTTCACGTTCGACGATCTCCTGTTTGAATTCTTCATCATAGGAAGGCAGATCGCCGACCAGATGCTCAATAATATCACGCAGGGTCACCATACCTGCCAGCCCGCCGAATTCGTCCATGACCAGCGCCACCTTGATCCGCGTGTCCTTGAACATATCCAGCAGCTTTTGGGTATACATACCTTCAGGCACATACAGCGGCTGCTGCACCGAGCTGCGCATCGAAGCGCCGGTAGCGCCCAGGACATCGGCTAAAAACCGTTTCGTATAGACAACTCCCAGGACGTGTTCCAAATCTTCTTCGGCCACAACATAGCAGGAATACTGTTTTTCCGCAATGACCTTCAAGTGCTTATAAAGCGGATCGTTGACGTCAAGCCAGGTGATCTTGGTCCGCGGCGTCATGATCTCGCTTACGCGCAGGTCATCCAGTTCAAAAACGTTTTCGATCATTTTCTGCTCGCCGACGTTAAATACTCCATGCAGCCGGCCCTGCTCCAGCAGTACGCGCACTTCTTCTTCCGTGACCGGAGGTTCGTCACTGGGCTTAAGCCCCAGCGCCTTCAGTAAAAACCTGGTCGAAACGCTTAAAAAGACAGTCAGCGGTTTAAACGCGGCAATAATGACCTTGATAAAACCGGCAAAGCTCATGGCAACCTTTTCCGGGTTGTTGAGCGCCATTTTTTTTGGTATCAGCTCGCCTAAGATCAAACTGAGATAGGTCACCAGCGCCACGACGAAGGTATACGACACTACGCCGGCATAAGGACGCAGTACGCTGATCTCACGCAGCAGTCCTTCCAAAGGCGCTGCCAGCATGGCGCCGCTGTATACGCCGGTGCCGATGCCGACCAGTGTGATACCGATCTGCACCGTTGATAAAAACTCAGTCGGTTCCTGAGCAAGCCTTAAAATATACGCAGCTTTGCTGCTTCCCTCATCAGCCAGCTGCTCCAGCCGGCTTTTACGCGCCGAGACCAGCGCCATTTCCAGCATGGCCAGCAGGCCGTTCATTAAAATCAAAACAATAACAATAAATACTTCTTTGATAGACCCGAGAGGATCCATACAGTCATCACTCCTATTTTTTATAATCTCTTTTTAGGGGTTGGCTTTTATTTTTTCTCCAGCATTTGGCAAACGCTTTTGCGCAGCAGGTCAACAACGATGATCGACAGACCGAACAAAACAACTACGCTCCATTCGTGCAGGTTCAGCGGTGTCGTACGCAGGATACGGCCGCCGACATAGGTCAGCAGCACCTGGATCGCCACGATCAGCGCCATTACATTCAGGAAGCCTTTGTTCTTGTCGATGTGCTCCAGCAGGTTAAGACCGGAAACACGCACGTTAAAACCGTTGGCTACCGCCATAAAGATATATGTGCAGAAGAAGCCCGTATATGTGTAGATATGGTCGGGCGCATTGCGGAACAGATGATCGACATAGCTGCTCTTATAAAAGAGGATCGCGATAAAGGTCATATACACGCCGCCCATAGTGATGGTAGACAGCATTTTTTTGCTGACTATCGGTGCGCTGCGGTCTTTTGGCTTTTCACGCAGGTATTTTTCCAGCGCTGGCTCACCGCCGAAGGCCAGTGCCGCCAGAGTATCCATGACCAGGTTGATCCAGAGGATCTGCGTAATGGTGAGCGGTTTATCGATGCCGATAAACGGTGCTATGAAATTTATCGCTACGGCTGAGAAGTTGATCGTCAGCTGGAAGACGATGAATTTACAGATAGAATTATAAATCGTACGTCCGTATAAAATCGCCTGTTTGATACTGAGGAAGTTATCGTCAAGAATTACGATGTCACCGGCTTCTTTGGCAACTTCGGTACCGCTGCCCATCGCAAAGCCTACATCGGCTTTTTTGAGTGCGGGCGAGTCGTTGACGCCGTCACCTGTCATACCTACTACCAGGTTCATCTCCTGTGCCAGGCGCACCAGCCGTGATTTATCCATCGGCAGGGCGCGGGCTACTACGCGCAGCTTATGCAGCTCCAGTTTCACCTGTTCGTCGCTCATTTCCGCAAGCTCAGCCGAGGTCCAGACCAACTCATTCGGACGCTGCAGCAGGCCTGCGTCTTTAGCGATCGCTACCGCGGTTTCGCGGCGGTCACCGGTGATCATAACGATCTGTACGCCTGCATCCTGAACTTCAGCAATCGCTTCGATCGCTTCGGGACGGACTTCGTCGCGAATACCCAGAATACCTACCAGCGTCAGTCCGTCTGCCGGCAGCTCATCGCCTTCGATATCGCTTTCATAGGTGCAGAGTGCCAGCATTCTGATCGCATCTGCTGCCAGTTCCAGCATTCTGTCATCCAGTGTTTTTTTCATTTCTTCGGTCAGCGGCTGGCGGTTGCCTTCCGCATCCCAGTAGTGGCTGGTTTGCAAAATCAGCTTTTCCGGAGCGCCTTTAGCCAGGCAGTAACGCTCGCCGTTACCGCTGACTGCCGCCCAAGAATATTTATTGGCGCTGTTGAAAGGAATGAATTTATCACGGTGCAGCATTTCTTCCATACGGTAGCTGCCTACATAGTTGCTGAGCGCCCGCTCAGTCATATTGCCGCCGACCATAGCGCCGTCAGAAACGGCTGCCGAGGTATTGAGCACAACGTTTTGGTAAGTAAAGGCCTTCAGCTTTGCAGGCAGTACGTCAAACGCAGGGTATTCCTGACGGTCGCCGGTAATGAACCGTACGACTTCCAGCTTGCCCTTTGTGATCGTGCCTGTCTTATCGGTAAAAAGCAGGTTCAGACTGCCCGCAGTTTCGATACCGACCAGCTTCCGCACAAGTACGTTATCGCGCAGCATTTTTTTCATATTCAGCGACGAAACGATCGCGATCATCAGCGGCAGCCCTTCCGGCACCGCCATAACGATAATGATGATACCCAGAATAACAGCCTGCACCAGATCAGACAGCAAAAGCGGCGTATTAGCAAAATAAGCGCCGAAATCGCCATACAGATAGGCTTTATGCAGCATGACTGCCAAAGCGATCAGCACACCGCCGGCATAACCAAACTGGCTGATATGATGCGCCAGTCCCTTAAGCTTTAATTTCAGCGGGCTGTCACGTTCATCATCCTTCAGCTCCTGGGTCAACTGACCGTAGATAGAGCTGTCGCCGATCTTAACGGCCTGCATGATGCCCTGACCTTCGACAACGACGCTGCCGCGGAACAGCTTATGCTCGTCCAGAAAATCGATAGTACCATCGCCCCAGGTAAAATCGGGCGGAGCGATAAGCTTATGGGCTTCCTTGCTTTCGCCGTTCAGGGCCGCCTGGTCAAGCTTCACATCGCCGTCCAGTAAGATACCGTCAACCGGAACTTTATCGCCGGCCTCCAGAATTACCGCATCACCGACGACGATATCATCGATATGCAGCTCAACCGGCTCGCCGTCACGCCAAACCTTGCAGCGGATACGGCTGGCTTCTTCCTGCAGTTTCTGGAAAGCGTTTTCATTGCTGTACTCAGAATAAGTAGAAACAAAAGTCGCCAGAATGATGGCCAGAAAAATACCCATCGTTTCGATCCAGTCACCGTGCCCCATATAAACAAAAACTACGTTGACCAACAGCGCCAGGATCAGGATCCGGATGATAGGGTCTTTAAAATTCTCCCACAGCTTATCCCAAAAGGTTTCGCGCGGGGGCTGAGTCAGGGCATTATTGCCCTGCTCGGATAATGCTTTGCTCGCTTCTTCAGTAGTCAAGCCGAACTTGTTCACTGTGTTTGCTCCTCCTTACAAAAAAGCTGCGGGACCCAAGGCCTCACAGCTTCATTGCTATTTATGATTATAAATTAATTGCCCCAGACTTTACGCATCAGGACAGGGTATTCTTCTACCAGATGTTTTAAAATAACATCGATCACTGTGTGGATAACAGGCGCTTCAAAGCCTTCGTCAGTCGTAGTGATGCAGCTGTCAAGGCAGATATCCCCGTTGTCGCCTTCATAGTATTTAAAAACCTTGTATTTTTTATTAAGCTCGTTGATATGCATCAAAACGCCTTCGCGGTTGCCGGCATTGACAACGCCAGCGGCAACGCGCACCTGGATCATCGTATAGATGCTGTCGTCCAGCACGATCATCGTCGGCAGATTCTGACTGCTGACTTCCATATGGGCACGATAAACGATGCTGTGCATTTCGTTATCGATTTCTTCCTTTGAAAAACAGTTGATATTATTGGAACTTAAAAATTCATCAAATTTTGCGGCCTTACTCATCTTCATCTCCCCTATCTGCAATATTCATTGCCTTACAGTATTTAATATTACACTATTAAATAAACTTTGTATAGTGCAAAAGCCGCTCTTACTGATTTTTCACAAACATTTCAATATTCTGTCTTTTTACAGTTGCTGACTTGCTGCAAGCTGTTTTTGTTTAATTTTTACAGTATTTTATTCCGCTTGTCAAAGACTTTAAAATATAATGTATACAATTTGCATTTCTTTTTTGCGTATTTTATAATTAAACTTGCAGTTTTGTATATAGATATAATTTGCTTTGAGAGGGGAAAATCACATGTATACTTCATTACCGCCCAAGCAGGGGCTTTATGATCCCTGGTTCGAGCACGACGCCTGCGGTCTGGGTGTCGTCGCCAACATCAAAGGCCGTAAATCCAACAAGATCCTGCGGCAGGCTTTAGTGGTGCTGCGCAATATGGACCACCGCGGCGGACAAGGCGCCGATATGAATTCCGGCGACGGCGCGGGTATCCTTCTTCAGCTGCCGCACACCTTTCTGGTCAAAGAATGTGCCAAGCTCGATATCGAACTGCCGCAGCCCGGCCATTATGCCGTTGGCTTTATGTTCCTGCCGCCTGACGCTGTAGAGAGAGAAAACACCCAGCGTCATTTTGAAAAGCTTGTTACTGCAAACGGACAGGAGCTTTTAGGCTGGCGTAACGTACCGGTCAACCCGGAGGTACTGGGTGAAAAATCACGCCAGAGCCAGCCGTTCATGGCGCAGGTCTTTATCAAGGCCAGCCCGCAGGTCATCGATCGGCTGAGCATCGACGATAATGCCTTTGAACGGCAGCTGTACAGCATCCGCCGTCAGGCCGAAAATCATATTCGCTATGGCAGGCTGCGCGGCGGCAGGTATTTTTATATCGCCAGCCTGTCTTCACGGACTATCGTTTATAAAGGGATGCTGACTACGGAGCAGCTGGGTTCTTTTTATTCTGACCTGCAGGACAGTTCTATGGAAACAGCAATGGCTTTAGTCCATTCCCGTTTCAGCACCAACACCTTTCCCAGCTGGGAACGCGCCCATCCTTACCGTTATCTGATGCATAACGGCGAGATCAATACCCTGCGCGGCAACATCAACTGGATGCGCGCCCGCCAAACGATGTGCGGCAACAGCCTCTGGGGCAGCAAGATCAAAGATATCATGCCTATCATCGACGAAACCGGCTCTGATTCGGGAATGTTCGATAACTGTCTGGAATTTCTTGTCATGTCGGGACGCAGCCTGCCGCATGCTGTAATGATGATGATTCCCGAACCGTGGGGCAAAAATCCCCATATCGATCCGGATCTGAAAGCTTTTTTTGAATACCATAATTCTCTGATCGAAGCCTGGGACGGACCTGCCGCCATGGCCTTTACCGACGGACGCACTATCTGCGCCGCTCTGGACCGCAACGGCCTGCGGCCTTCCCGCTATTACATTACTCAGGATGATACGATCGTTCTGGCCTCCGAGGTCGGCGTCGTCGATCTGGATCCGGCGACCATTGTCAAAAAAGACCGTCTGCGGCCGGGCAGGATGCTGGTCATCGATACTGTAGCAGGCCGCATCATCGGCAACGACGAGATCAAACATAAAATAGCTACCGAACAGCCCTATCGCAAATGGCTGGACGAAAATCTTATTAAATTGAATGCGATCAAGCTCACTACCGAGCTGCCGAAGCCCGATCCCAAAACCCTGCTGCGACGGCAACTGGCTTTTGGCTATACGCTGGAAGACCTGACCAAGTTTCTGAAACCAATGGCTACTAAAGGAATAGATCCGCTGGGAGCGATGGGAAACGACGCTCCACTGGCCGTTTTATCCGAAGAACCGCAGCTTTTATACAACTATTTCAAGCAGCTTTTCGCCCAGGTCACCAATCCTCCTATAGACGCTATTCGCGAGGAAGTGTTTACTGATACGACCAGCGGCATCGGCCCGGAGAAAAACCTGATCGACCCGCAGCCTGACAGCTGCCGGCAGATTTCAGCCGAATCACCTGTTTTAAGCAATATCGAGCTGGCCAAGCTCAAAAATATCCAGCAGCCTAAATTCCAGGCGGCGACACTGCCGATGCTTTACCCGGTAGCCGCCGGCGGCACAGGGCTCAAACACGCACTTGACAGCCTGTGCGCACAGGCTGACGCTATGATCGCACAGGATAAATGTATTCTGATTTTATCTGACCGTGAAATGACCGAAGAAATGGCGGCTATTCCTGCCCTTTTGGCCGGCGCCTGCCTGCATCATCATCTGATCAAAAGCGGCAGCCGGCTCAAAGCTTCTATTATTATCGAATCGGCCGAACCGCGCGAAGTGCATCATTTTGCACTGCTGCTTGGCTATGGCGTCAGCGGCATCAATCCCTACCTAGCGTTTGAAACGATCGAAGAAATGTGCTCTAACGGTATGATCACCGGCGTTACAGTAGAGCAGGCCACCGCAAACTATATCGACGCCTGCACCCACGGTATCGCCAAGATCCTTTCCAAAATGGGTATTTCTACAGTGCAGTCTTATCGCGGCGCCCAGATTTTTGAAGCTATCGGCATCAGCAGCTGTGTGATCGAAAAATATTTCACCGGCACACCTTCCCGACTGGAAGGGATCGGCCTGGACGAGATCGCCAAAGAAGTAGAGCTGCGTCACCTGCCGGCCTTCAAAGCTGATGCGTCTGATCTGTGCAGCTATGAATCCGGCAGTGTTTACCAATGGCGCAGCGGCGGCGAACGGCATATGTTCAATCCGCAGACTGTTTTTGCATTGCAGCAGGCCTGCCGCGAAAACGATTACACTATGTTCAAACGCTTTTCCAGCGAACTGAACAGCAGTGCTTTTGCCAATCAGAACCTGCGCAGTATGCTGACCTTCACTCCGCAGCGGCTGCCGATACCTATCGAACAGGTAGAATCTGTAGACAGCATCTGTAAACGTTTTAAAACCGGCGCAATGAGCTACGGCTCGCTCAGCCAGGAAGCGCACGAATGTCTGGCGATCGCAATGAACCGTATCGGCGGTAAGTCCAATACGGGCGAGGGCGGCGAACATCCTTCCCGCTTCCGTCCCCAGCCTGACGGCGACAGTAAGCGCAGTTCTATCAAACAGGTGGCCTCAGGCCGCTTTGGCGTTACCAGCAATTATCTGGTCAACGCGGATGAGATCCAGATCAAGATCGCCCAGGGTGCCAAACCAGGTGAAGGCGGTCAGCTGCCCGGAGGTAAAGTCTATCCCTGGATCGCCGAATGCCGCGGGACTACTGCCGGTATCGGCCTTATCTCACCGCCGCCCCATCACGATATTTATTCGATCGAAGATTTAGCCGAACTGATACACGATTTGAAAAACGCCAACCCACGTGCCAAAATCAGCGTCAAGCTGGTTTCTGAGGTTGGCGTCGGCACCATTGCCGCAGGCGTCGTTAAAGCCTGTGCCGATGTAGTGCTGATCTCCGGCTACGACGGCGGTACAGGTGCTTCGCCCCGCACCAGTATCAACCACGCCGGACTGCCCTGGGAGCTGGGACTGATGGAGACCCATCAGACGCTGCTGCTCAACAACCTGCGCAACCGTGTGACTCTGGAAACCGACGGTAAGCTGATGACCGGACGCGACGTGATCATCGCCGCCTTGCTGGGTGCCGAAGAGTTCGGCTTTGCCACTGCGCCGCTGATCGCTTTGGGCTGCGTTATGATGCGCGTCTGCAATCTGAATACCTGTCCTATGGGCGTCGCTACCCAGGACCCGAAGCTGCGCCGTAACTTTAAGGGCAAACCGGAGTATGTCGTCAACTTTATGCACTTCATTGCCCAGGAGGTTCGCGAATATATGGCCGAACTGGGCTTCCGCAGTATCGACGAAATGGTGGGACGTACGGAAGTACTGCTGGCTAAACCGGAGCGTAACTGGAAAAATAAAAACCTTAACTTAGCGCCGCTGCTTTATAAACCGGAGGTAGAACCAGGCACCAGCCAGGTCTGCACCACCGAACAAAACCACCAGCTGGAAAAATCGCTGGACTACCGCGAGCTGCTGGCAATCTGCAAAACCGCTGTCGCCAGCAAAAAACAGGTCGATATCACACTGCCTATCAAAAATACCGACCGTGTCGTCGGTACCATCCTCGGCAGTGAGATCACTCGCCTTTACGGTTTGGACGGCCTGCCGGAAGATACGATCAGACTGCACTTCAAAGGCTCGGCCGGACAAAGCTTTGGAGCCTTTTTACCGCCCGGTATCACCCTGCGTCTCGAAGGCGATGCCAACGACCACGTCGGCAAGGGTCTTTCCGGCGGTAAAATCATCATCCATCCCTTTGCAGAAGCGCCTTTCAATCCTCATGAAAACATCATTATCGGCAACGTTGCCTTCTACGGCGCCACCAGCGGTGAAGCCTATATTTCCGGTATTGCCGGTGAACGTTTCTGCATTCGCAACAGCGGCGTCAATGCCGTTATCGAAGGTGTCGGCGACCACGGCTGCGAATATATGACCGGCGGCACCGTCGTTATTCTGGGTAAGACCGGACGGAACTTTGCTGCCGGCATGAGCGGCGGTATTGCCTATGTTTTAGATGAAGACGGTACCTTTTCGGGCTACTGTAACAAAGAAATCGTACTGCTGGAACAGTTGAAGGAAATCAATGATACCATGCAGCTGCAGAAAATGATCCTAAAACACGCAGAATATACCGGCAGCAGTATTGCCCGCCGGATTCTGGCAGACTGGGACAGTTACGTCAAAAAATTTGTCAAGGTCATTCCCAAAGATTATAAGCGCGTTACCGAAAAAGTCGCCCAATACCTGCAAAGCGGTATGAGCGAGCAGGAAGCGACGATCAAAGTATTTGAGGAGGTGCAGGCATAATGGGTAAACCGACCGGATTTATGGATTACAAACGGCAGGAACTTGCGCTGCGCCCGCCTCAGGAGCGCATCAAAGACTGGGAAGAAATCAAAACCAGCAGTCTGCCTCACAAAGAAGAACTGCAAAAACAGGCTGCGCGCTGCATGGACTGCGGTATTCCCTTCTGCCACAGCGGCGTAATGTTGGGCAAAGCCTTATCAGGCTGTCCGCTGCATAATCTGATGCCGGAATTTAACGACTTTGTTTATCAGGGGCTGGATCATTTCGCCTATGCGCGCCTGAATAAAACTAATAATTTCCCGGAATTCACCTCGCACGTCTGTCCGGCTCCCTGTGAGGGAGCCTGCAGTGCCAGCCTGGCAGGCAGTGCAGTCAGTATCCGCAATCTTGAACAATATATCATTGAAACAGCATTTGCAGAAGGCTATGTCAAACCCAACAAGCCGGCTCACCGCAGCGGACAAAAAGTTGCCGTTATCGGCAGCGGCCCGGCCGGCCTGGCCTGTGCTGACCAGCTTAACAAGGCAGGCCACAGCGTTACCGTTTATGAACGTGCCGACCGCGCCGGCGGGCTTTTGATGTATGGTATACCCAATATGAAGCTGGACAAGCATCTGGTAGAACGACGCATCAAGCTTCTGGAAGAGGCCGGGGTCACCTTTGAACTGAACAGTGAGATCGGCCACAAAATTTCTTCGGAAACACTGCTGAAACAGTTCGATGCGATCGCCCTTTGTACCGGCAGTACCGTACCGCGTGATCTGACCATCCCCGGCCGCGAGCTGCAGGGCATCTACTTTGCCAAGGATTATCTGCACAGCGTCACTAAAAGCTTTTTAGACAGCGGCCTGCAGGATAAAAAAGCTGTTTCCGCCAAGGGGAAAGACGTTATAGTCATCGGCGGCGGCGATACCGGCACCGACTGTGTAGCGACAGCCATTCGTCAGGGCTGCAGAAGCGTAAAACAGATCGAGATCATGCCCTGCCTGCCCCATTCCCGTACTGCAGATAACCCCTGGCCGGAAATGCCCCGTGTTTTCAAAACTGATTACGGACAGGAAGAAGCCTTCGAGCTGTACCACCAGGACCCGCGAGACTACTGTATCATGAGCAAGGAATTTATCGGCAAAAATGGGAAAGTCGATAAGCTGCGGCTCTGCCAGATCGACTGGCAGAAGGAAGCCGGGCGTTTAATTCCTGTCGAGATCGCCGGAACAGAACAAATAGTTTCAGCTCAGCTGGTGCTTCTAGCAATGGGTTTTATAGGCACTGAAACACAGTTATTTGACGAATTTAAATTTGCCAGATCAGAGGCCAATACTATTGCGGCCAATGATAATGATTATATGACCTCGATCCCCGGTATTTTTGCGGCTGGCGACGCCCGCCGCGGCCAAAGCCTGGTAGTCTGGGCCATTGCCGAGGGACGCGGAGCCGCAGCCGCCATTGACAAATATCTGACGGCAGTTAAATAAGCGTTCCCCTCTCCTTAACATAGTGAACAGACCCTTACGGTCAGTCGGCATAAGCCGCTGCCATAAGGGTCTGTTCCATTTTCGGCTCCTGCAGGCGCAGGCTCCCACGATTATTTATAACAGAAAAAGCACTTGCCTGCTTCATTACGGCAAGTGCTTTTTATACATCATTCAAATTCCAAACATCTGGCGGCACAGCCTGATACCAGACGCCGTTTTAAAAATTCGCCCGCAGGCAGTCTGGATAGCCTCCTTACTCATGCCATCTTCATAAAAATTCACCAAAAAATCAGCTTCCACTAAAATCTGATAATCCATACCATCGATATTGGTATAAGTATGATGATGCCCAATCAAATAGCATACCCGCCCGCAGACGTCAGGAGCAAAACCTAACTTTGCCAGCAGTTCTGCCGCTGCCGGCGGTCCCTCCAGCTCCTGCGTTTTACCGCTGCATTTACCGGCGCCGAACTTCGCCTCGCCATTTTTGATACCGATATCGTGAGTCAGCGCCGCAGCTTCTAAAATAAACTGCGTCCTTTCGTTCAGCTGCTCCTGACGTCCGATCAACTGCGCCAGGGCATGTACCTTAATAAAGTGCTGGATCCGCCGGGCGTCGCCGCCCATATAAGCGATCATAGCTTCCAATAACTGCTGCAGCTGCATTATCTTGCCTCCAAATCACAACTTAAACTACCTGGAAAATATAAAATTTCAAATAATACGTCTCCGGGACATTCCATAAAATCGGATGGTCAGGCGACTGCTGGCGCGCCTCGATCTGCCGCAGCTGTACATTGGCGTCTGCAGCCGCATCATGCAGCATCTGCACAAACAGCTCTTCCTTCATAAAATGTGAGCAGGAACAAGTCGCCAGATAACCGCCGCGCGGCAGCAGCTTCATAGCCTTTAAATTGATCTCTTTATAGCCGCGGATGGCATTTTTGACCGTACTGCCCGACTTTGTAAACGCCGGCGGGTCTAAAATAATAAAATCATATTCCCGGGACTTATTATTGACCAGCTCTGACAGCAGATCAAAAACATTGGCCTTCAAGCCTTTAACGACTTTATCCAAGCCGTTTTTAGAGGCGTTGGCGTCCGTCATCTGCACTGCCTCGGCCGAAATATCTACAGCTGTTACAGCAGCAGCGCCTCCTGCCGCCGCATTCAGGGCAAACGCACCCGTATGGGTAAAGCAGTCCAGTACATGCTTGCCTTTGGCAATTTTGGCGATTGCCTGGCGATTGTACTTCTGATCCAAAAAGAAGCCTGTCTTTTGGCCGTTCTCCACATCTACATTATACCTGATCCCGTTTTCAACGATTTCCGTCAACGGCTCCCCTGGTTCTGCAGCCTCTGCAAACGCAAACCAGCCCTTATTTTCTTCCATACCTTCCAGCAGGCGGATCTTCACATCGTTGCGTTCATACAAGCCCCTGATTTCCTCACCCTGCTCACGTAAAATCTTGTACAACAGGTTAAAAATCAACTCTTTCCGCACTTCTATCCCCAGTGATAAAGTCTGTGCAACCAAAATGTCATTGAACCGGTCTACTGTCAGACCTGGAAAATGATCGGCCTCACCAAAAATCAGGCGGCAGCATTTAAAATCGGCTCCTGGCATTACAGTACGACGATAATCTATCGCATAACGCAACCGCCGTTCCCAGAAATCAGCGTCAAATTTATCATTGGTATTGGTCGAAATCAGGCGCACTCTGATCTTGGAATGGTCATTGACAAAACCTGTCCCTAAATATTTGCCTTTGCCTGTGACCACGTCAACCAGATCACCATTCCGGTACTCGCCCTCAATATTGGTTATTTCCTCTGCATAGACCCATGGATGGCCGCTGCGGGCGGCTCTCTCGCCCTTCGGCGTAATATAAAATTTCGTATAAGCTCTCATAATCTGCTCCGTTCTTTTTCAGCTGTACTGCCCTTATGCTGCCCCCAGCTCTTGAAGCAGGCACAGCGCTAGGATTTTTTATTATAGCATATCTCCCAATTTAAAAACAGCAGGGAATCTGCTTTCCCAAACTAAGGCCATCCGGCGTTACGTCACAATCATAAGCCAGCACTTGTACACCAGCCTGCTGTGCCCGCTGCAGCGCTTCGGCAAAAGCCGCATGTGTGCGGCGATTCGGTGTAAAACTGGTCACTCCGCGCATCTGGATCACAAAAATCACCGTGGCGGCATAACCATCCCGCACCGCCTGCGCCAGCTCATCTAAATGCTTAATGCCGCGCTCTGTCGGCGCGTCGGGAAACATTGCTACGCCATTTTCCTCCAGCGTTACACCCTTTACTTCAATAAATAGCTTCTGCTGTGGCGTTTCTACATAAAAATCAAAGCGCGAAGCACCATGCTTACATTCCGGTTTCAACAGTGTGATCTCCGGCACTAAACCGCCGGCCTGCAGCCACTCACTCACCACTTTGTTCGGCGCCTGCGAATCCATATTGATCAGCATGCTGCCCTTTCTGACAGCAATCAACGAATATTTTGTCTTACGCCTGGGGTCATGATGGCACTCCACGTAAACCACCGCTCTCGGCGTCAGAAGCTCGCGGCAGCGCCCGGTATTCTTTACGTGGCAAACCTCTACCTGCCCGTCCAGCTCGACATGAGCGATAAACCGATTAGGCCGCGCAAGAAAGTATCCCTGTTTTATTTCCTTGTATTGCATTTTCTGCCTCATTTTCTTTAAAAGATGTTTTCATTATACTACACCTAAGGCAAAGACAAAAGGCAGTTCGTCTTAACTTCAAACATATTTATTTCCCCGGCAATAAAAACAGTTTACTTTCACCTAAATATAAAATAACCCTTACTGCATTGAATCTCACATTCAAAATCAGCAAAGGTTATTCCTTAAAATACTTATTGATAATTTTACAACAGCCCGGCCGGTATATACCAGTTTCTGGCATCTATCGGCAGCAGATCATTGGCAAAACAGATCACGCCGCCTGCACCTAATTTCAAGGCCC